>Ga0208138_100008_pt1 | contig 224011 bp, 241 predicted proteins | sample AntRauMetaRauer3_FD_184786 | JGI IMG/M metagenome (GOLD analysis project Ga0208138, IMG submission 184786) | Saline lake microbial communities from Rauer Lake, Antarctica, in enrichment culture - Antartic Rauer Lake 3 Metagenome Rauer3 (SPAdes)... ... | reverse complement strand
TTGGTGATATCTGCGAACGTGCCGTCTGCCGAGAGTCGCTGGAACCGGTCGGCGATGTCGTTGATCGACAGCGCACTCGAATGCGAGCCGAGTTCCGACAGAATCCGTGGCTGCTGGTCGGGATCGGGGTCCAGAAACTCGTTGTTTGGCACGCGTCCGGAGTGGGAGCTGGCGACGTACAGCTGTGGCTCGCCCGAGTCGGTGTCGACGAAGGCGTGGAGCACTTCCCAGTCGTGCCAGTGGAAGTTGGTCGTAAACTGGTCGAACGCCGAGTAGTACCAGAACTGAACAACTGCCAGTGGCGAGTCGTCGTACTCGACAGCGTGGTAGAACATGGTCGGCTCCGGCGGCTCCTCGGAGTCGGTGGCGGCTTTCGTGTAGCCATCGAAAGCGTCGAACCCGTCGACGACGGTCTCGCCGTCCTGCTGGCTTTCGTAGCCCCGGGGATCGGTTGGGAACCACTTTTCGTTCTCATCGAAGTAGAGTGTCGGGGCAAACTGCTCGGCGAGGTCGCGGGCCGCCTCGTCGCTTAGTTCGGTTGTCCCGGAATCCGCGCCAGAGTCGAAGGCTGTACAGCCAGCCAGCGAGGCGGCTCCGCCTGCACCGAGCGATGCGAGCACAGTACGACGGTCGACTGGAAGGCGGTCGGCGTCCATCAGGGACTCACCGACCTTGCGAGCCCGGACTGCGAAAACATAGCCCGCCTTTTCTCGGGTCGAGTGATAGGTCTTCTGGACCAGTCAGTCTAATTCACCGGCTCGGATCGCAGCCTCAGCATCGCTGAGTGCCGCCGCCCCATCGAACGCGTCGACGATTGCCTCCAGCGTCTCCCGGTCTGCGGACTGCAGGTCGCGGGCGTGATCGGTCATATTTGGAACGGCCCGAATGATGTTGTCGACAATCGGAATTGCCGCCGTCTGGGCCGACCGCGACAGCGGGTTGAGATCGATCACGATTTCGGTTTTGCCCATCGCTGCCAGCGCCTCCGCCCGGTCGCCGTCTTCGAGTGGGACGACCACCACATCCGCCGATCCGATGCCGTCGGCGTCGACCTTTGCCCGCTCGTGGCTCAGGTTCGGAATCCGACCGTCAGCGGTGAGTCCCTTGACGTCTTCAGCGCCGTGCTCCCGGAGATGGGTCGCAATAGCCTCCATCCGCTTGGGGGTACGATTAAAGAGGTTGATCTCGATATCTGCATCGACAGCCGCCGCAAGGTCGACGATTTCCGGGGCCACGAGCGCAGCGACGTTCCCATTGACAGAGAGCACTGGCTGCTCAGCAAGCAACAACTGAGCCGCCGCGGCGCGTTCGGCCGCGTCGGCACTCTCGATTGTTTGTTCGCCCAATAAGTAGTCGAAGGCTTCGCCGCGGCCTTCGGCAATTAGGCCCTGTTTACTCGTGATTCCCTTATCGACGCCCGCCTCGATGCGATGTCTCGTCAGGAGTGACTGGTAGCGTGGGTGATCTTCCGGGAGATCGATCTCGCTCATTGGGGGGTGATTCGGCTCCGGCATCAAAACGTTCTCTTTTCGGGCGCATCGCCGACATCAGTCACGAATCCTCGACGTCGACGAGCCGTCCGCCGGCAGCGTCGGTGCGACAGACTGCGGGCTCGTAGCCAGCAGCCGAGAGCCCGGTTCCCAGTGCGAACACCGTCCGACCGAGCATCGCCATCGCGGCCTGCCCGCCAGCCTGCTCGACGGCCGTGATTGCATCCCGAACGTCGTCTGTCAGCAGTCCAGCGTCCTCGGCGAACGTCTTCGAGGATCGCAGGAATTGCTCGGCTGTCGGTTCGGCCAGTAGCTCGTCGAGTGCGGCTTCCCCGGCCGCCGAGAGCCGGTCAGTATCCCCTGCAAGAACGGTCTCGGTCGACAGTTCGCCGAACGTCAGATACTCGATCCGAGGCCGCGCCGGCAGGCCATCGAGCGCGCCGTGGCGCGGGCCGCCGGGTTCGAGCCGGATCGGCAGCCCGCCGCGGGCTTGGGCGACGACATCGCCGAGGCCGGTCCCAGCCTCGACCTCCGCGCAGTGAGCGATCTCGACCAGTTCGTTTTCGGTCCGGTGGCAGCCGAAGGCGGCGTTGGCCGCGAGTGCGGTTCCAAGCGCCATCGCTCCCGAGACGCCAAACCCTGCGCCGAGGGGGAGTGATGTCTCGGCGTCGACCGTCGCTTCGACACCGAGGTGGTCGATGACGTGGTCGACGGCCGCAATCTCGACCGAGTCGCCGTTGAGCCGGGTTCCAGCGCCGCGGCTGACGGTAACGGTGACGCCATCCGAGAGGGCCAGCCCCGCACCGCGGCTCCCGGCCGCGGCTGGCTCGGGGTCCGGATGCGTGCTGAAGAAGCCGGTGATGTGGCCCGGAACGAAGGCCGTCGTCATCGGTCGACCGTCCGCGTCGTTCATACGCTCACCACAAACAGCGACCGATTAACGCTTCTCTTTTTAGTCGTCGATTTATGGACTCAGCCGCTGTCGGTCTCGCGGGAACTGGGCGATTCCGAAGGAATCGCTTGCTCTCGCTCGCCGACTACGGCGAAAGCCGTTGTCGGTCTCGCGGGAAGAGAACGGCTTCTCGAATGTTGTCCAACCCAAGAAGGGTCATCACGAGTCGCTCGCCACCGAGTCCAAACCCGGCGTGTGGCGGCATCCCGTATTTGAACATCTTCGTGTAGTAGTCGAAGTCCTCTGGGTTGAGACCCTGTGCTTCGAAGCCCTCGATCAGGTTGTCGTAGCGGTGTTCACGCTGTCCACCCGAGACGAGTTCCATCCGTGGATGCATCATATCGAATCCGGTCGACAGCTGCTCGTCGTCTTCCTGATCCATGATATAGAACGGTTTGATCTCGGCGGGCCAGTCGGTGATGAAGTAGTGTTCGCCGACATCCTGTCCAAGCGCGTGTTCGCCCTCGGTCGGGAGGTCGTCGCCCCAGACGAGCTGTTCGTCGAGTTCGCCGGTGGCGTTGATGCGCTCGATGGCCTCCTCGTAGCTCAGGCGGGGGAAATCGCCTTCCGGAACCTCGAACTCCTCGGCGAGACCGAGGGCTTCGAGTTCGCTCTGGCAGTTTTCGTCGACTGCTTCGTAGACCGATTTGACAACCGCCTCGGCGACGTCCATCGCCTCGTGGTGGTCGCAGAACGCCCCCTCGAAGTCGATGGAAGTTGCCTCGTTGAGGTGTCGTGGGGTGTTGTGTTCTTCGGCGCGGAAGATCGGGCCGATCTCGAAGACCCGCTCTAAGTTCGAGCCAGCCATCAGCTGCTTGAACAGCTGTGGGCTCTGGTTCATGAAGGCCTCTTCGCCGAAGTAGGTGATCGGGAACAGCTCGGTGCCGCCCTCGGTCCCCGTGGCGACGATCTTCGGCGTGGTGATCTCCGTACACATCAGATCGCGGAACGTCTCGCGGGCCGCACGCTGGATCTCGGCGCGGATCTCAAAGATCGCTTGGACCTCCTCCTTGCGGAGGTCGAGCGTTCGGTTGTCGAGTCGGGTCGAGATCTCGGCGTCGACCTTACCGGAGGGGTCGAGCGGAAGCTCAGTATCGGCTTCGGCGATGACCTCCACGGAGTCGGGCGTCAGTTCGACGCCCGTGGGTGCGCGTGGTTCTTCGTCGACCGCGCCGGTCGCGGTGATCACGCTCTCGCGGGCCGCATTGAGACCGGTCTCGACGAGCTCGTCGTCCATCTCGTCTTTTTCGAATTTGATCTGGATCTTCCCGGTCGTATCTCGCAGGATAAGAAAGGCGATGCCACCGAGGTCACGAATCTCGTGGACCCAGCCGGCGACCGTGACGGTCTCGCCGGGTTCGGCGTCGGCAGTGTAGGTTCGGTTCTGCATACACTGGGGTTTCGGTCACAGCCCTTAAACTCGGCCGGTTTCGGTCGACCGTGACTCGCTGTGGCTAGGTTGTATCGCCTGCTGTGTTATTGTTCGTAAGGAGCCCGCTGGGCTTCGAGGACGTCGGAGAGCCCCTGTTGTTCGTCAGCGAGGAGTGTGGTCAGATCATCCGTCGTGAGGATTCCGACGAGTTCGTCGCCGTCGACGACCGGGAGCCGACGAATCCCGTTGTCGCTCATCAGGTCGACGGCCTCGTAGAAGCCAGCATCCGGCTCGATGGTCTTGAGATCTTCCGACATCACGTTGTCGGCGGTCTTGTCCGCTGTCTCGTCGGCCACACACCGGAGCGCCAGATCACGGTCGGTGACGATTCCAACTGGTGTTTCGTCGTCGACAACGACGACACTGCCGACGGTTTCATCAGCCATTGTCTGTGCGAGTTCTGCAACGGCTGTCTCTTTTGTCGCGGTGATGACGTCACTGCGTGCGAGATCTTGGATTGGCATTTTGAATCAACACAGTGCGATTCGCTCCCAGAGGGTTTGTACTTTTATACGCAAAACAGACGTGTAAGTTCAATCTACAGTAAGTAATATGCCAATTCGCGACCAGTAGGCGGGCGTGAGTTCTCTGGGTACCATCCGTGACGACCATGTCGACTGCAACCCGATTCAGGGAAGCTTTTGAGCATGCGAAAAAGACAGTTACCAAATGAGTTCGGGACCGAGTCCGACCGCTCCGTCGGATCGGATCGTCAGTTTGGATGTCCTCCGTGGAGTTGCCCTGCTCGGGATTCTCATCATCAACATACGGGTGTTTGCGATGCCGTTTGCCGTGTTACAGAACCCAACGGCCTACGGTGATTTCACCGGTGCAAACTACATCGCATGGCTGGTGGGCCACGTCTTCGCCCAGGAGAAGTTTATTACGCTGTTTACACTGTTGTTCGGGGCTGGAATCATCCTCTTCACTCGGAGCAAGGACGATGCCTCAGCGGATCGATTACATTACCGCCGGACGGCGATACTGCTCGGCATCGGACTGGCCCACGCCTATTTGTTGTGGTACGGTGATATTCTGGTGCTCTACGCGCTGTGTGGGCTGTTGGTCGTCTCGGTTCGTGATCTGGAGCCGGCGCTGTTGGCGCGGTTCGGGCTGTTGTTGATCGCCGTGCCGACCCTGATGGCGGTTCTTCAGGGGCTGTCGGTTCCACCCGGGTCGACCCTCCCCGGATGGTCGCCGTCGGATGCCGAACTCGCCTCGGAGATCGCGACCTACCGTGGTGGCTGGCTCGCCCAGTTTGACCACCGCGGCCCGACGGCGTTTCTCCTCCAGACACAGGGGTTCCTCTCCAGTACGCTCTGGCGGCTCAGCGGGCTGATGCTGTTGGGAATGGGGTTATTCAAATCAGGCATCCTCTCGAACCGTCGGTCGACGCGGTTCTACTGGAAACTGCTGGCCGGCGGCACGGTCGGCGGACTGGCGCTGATCCTCACCGGCGTCTGGTATATCGACAGCGTCGACTGGGCGGCCCGGGAGACGGCCTACTTCGGGACTCAGTTCAACTACTGGGGGAGTCTGCTGTTGGCGCTGGCCTACATCGCGGCGGTGATGCTCTACTGTCGGTACCGGACCAGTGGTTTTGAACTCACCGCGCTGTCGGCAGTCGGCCGCACCGCTCTCAGCAACTACCTGCTCCAGACCGTGCTTGCGACGTGGATCTTCTACGGCCACGGACTCGGGCTGTTCGGCACGATGAGTCGAGTCGAACTGCTCGGCGTCGTCGCCGGGATCTGGGCCGTTCAGATTCTGCTCTCGGTGGTCTGGCTCCGATATTTCCGGTTCGGCCCCGTCGAGTGGCTCTGGCGAACCGGAACCTACGGCAGTCGACAGCCGCTGCGAAAAGAGAGCTAGAGACCGATTATTTCGTCGGCGCGGAGGCCTTGTGGGCGTCCTTGACACCGTCGACCGTCTCGCTGACTGCGTCACAGCCTTCCTCGTGGAGCAGGTCGCCGACCACGACGACGTCGGCGTGTTGGCCCATCTCGTAGGCGTCGTCGTAGTCGTGGACACCGCCGCCGTAGAACAGCGTCGAGTCGTCGAGTGCGTCGCCTGCGGCACTCACGATCTCGGGGTCGCCAAACATGCCGGAGTACTCCAGATAGATGATTTCTTGGCCGAACATTTTCTCGGCCACGCGGGCGAAGGAGGCCACGTCGTCGGCCGACTGGTCGCAGTCGGCCTCGGTGTACTCGGCCACGGAGGCGTCGGGGTTCATCACGATGTAGGCTTCGGTGGTCGTCCGATCCCAGTCGAGGCCGTTTTCGATCCGCACCCACTCTTTGTGCGCGCCGACGATCCAGAACGGATCGCTCGAATTGAAGACGGTCGGAATGAGGTAGCCATCCAAGGCGGGCGAGTCGATGACGACCGAGGGGTTTGAGGGCTCCTGATACAGTGGCACGTCGTAGGCCGCACAGGCGTCGACGACCCGCTGCATTTTGTCCTCGGTCATCCCGAGAGTGCCGCCGATCTCGATTGCGTCGGTGCCGGTTTCACAGACGTCCTCGAAGGTCTCGCCGTCGACAAGCGGCTTGTCGGGGTCGATCTTGAGGATGTGGTCCCAGTCGGTCCACGGGCGTGTGTTCATCTTGCGTTGAGTTGTTTTGTGTGACAATAAAAAGGGTGCGGTGGCAGAGCTGTCGGCTCGACGGCATCTCTATCCGGGCGCTGATCGGAACGTGACAGACGCCCATCGGCTCGGCAGGCAACTACTGCGGTGTCCCGGACGGTCTTCACATCGATACTGTCACAAGGGATAAACGGCTGTCTCGCCTAGCTCAGTGAACCGAATGGCACAGATTCAGGTCCTCTATATCGCCCCCAACGACGAGGCTATCGAACAGATCGTCTCGGCGCTCGAAACGGCTGGCCCCGAGCTATCGATCTCTCACGTCGATTCTGCGTCCGCGGCGCTTGCGGTGCTCGAAACCGACCCCGTCGACTGTCTGGTTGCCGACCAGCTCTCGTCGGGCGAGACGTCCGCAGTCGTCGACGCTGCACGCTCGCGGACCTCCACCCTTCCGGTAGTGTGGGTTACCGACGAGCCTGCCGACCGTGTCGTCGACAGCTTTGACGGCCACACTGAGTACGTATACAAACAGGAACTGGCCGAACAGGGCGGGCTCGTTGCCCACCGGATTCGGTCGGTCGTCGGCAGTGCCACCGGATCGGCGTCGAGGCCGCGGCCTCGGTGCTCGGGTTTGAGGATGCAATCGTCCTCAGCTACGACGAGGAGCTGAACGTCTTTCATTCGCTGGCGTACACGGAGTCGGCCGAAGCACATCTCCCCGCACCCCTGCCGATCAGTGCCAGTGACTCCAGTATCGCCGGTCGGGCCTTTTTCGACGGTGAACTCGTCGCCACCGACGATATGAGCGAACTCCCCGAGGCGTACAACCCCGAGACAGCCTACCGCCGTGCCATGTTCGTCCCGTTCGACGAGCACGGGGTGCTGTTCGTCGGTGACACTGAAACCGGGACCACAACCGAGCAGACACGGACTGTCGCGGAGCTACTGGGGGCGACGCTTGCGGCGGCGTTCACCCGGCTCTCCTCCGAGCGCCGGTCGGAAGCCAACCAGCAGACGCTGGCCGAACGGACCGCGGAACTAGAGACGCTGGCACACACTAACGAGTTGGTCGAGGCACTCGGCGACCGACTGTTCGATGCGTCGACCCGCGAGGAGGTCGAAGAGGCCGTTTGTTCGATCCTCACCGATTTCGACCGCTACAGCTTTGCCTGGATCGGGGCGGTCGAGAGCCGGACCGATACTATCGTTCCCCGGGCTGCGGCGGGCACCGAACAGGGGTATCTCGACTGGCTCGCCGACCATATCGCCGAGGCAGGCTGTGGGTTGGTCGACGAGCCGACCTGCCGGGCACTCACAGCCGACAGTCCTGTCTCGGTCGACCGGATCGCCCGTGACTGGCAGGACGCACCGTGGCAAAAGGAGGCGTTATCCCGCGGCTACCAGTCGGCGCTGAGCGTCCCGCTCACTCACAACGGGATTAATCACGGCATACTGTCGATCTACGCCGGGACGACCACAGCCTTCGACGAGTATACCAAGACGGTGCTGACCGAGTTCGCTCGGATCACCGCCTACGTGATCGCCAGCACGGAGACCAAACAGGGATTGCTGACCGACCAGCGGACCGAGGTGGAACTCGAACTCACCGACGGCGACGACGTGTTGAGTCAGTTGGCAGCACGGCTCGGCACGCAGGTCGTCTTTGAAGGGTTCGTCCCCCAGAGTGAGCATTCGCTGCTGTATGTCTCAGTTACCGGTGTCCCGACCGCCACTGTCGAGACGGTAGCCGCAGAGATATACGGCATTGAGCGCCTTCGGGCCGTCGCCGACCGAACCGAGATCGCGGTGTTCGAACTGGCGGTTTCGGGCCCTGTGCTCGCGGCCACACTCGTCGACTGTGGGGCGATCCCGACCGAGATCGAGACCGATGGGACGTGCCAGCGGGTCGTGGTGACGGTCCCACAGACGACCGACGTTCGGTCGTTCGTCGACCGGCTGGTCGCCGAGTATCCATCAACGACTGTCGTCTCCCGACAGGACGCCGACCGAGGCGTCAAAACTCCCGAAACATTCCAGATGGAGCTGCTCGACCGGCTCACCCAACGCCAAGAGGAGACGCTTCAGGCGGCGTACTTCGCCTGCTACTTCGACTCGCCGCGCGGCAGTACCGGGACCGAAGTCGGCCACTCGCTCGGCATCTCACAGCCGACGTTCAACCACCATCTGCGAGCCGCGCTCAAAACCGTCCTGACACTGCTGTTTGAGGACGCTCACAACGAGCCTCTAGATAGATAGGGGCAGTCGCTGCGGAACTCACTATGCATAGCAGAGATAGTTTTACTCATACGTCTCCTTCGGTCGGTTGTGGTAGTAGACAGCCAGTGGCTGTCGCCACCGACATTTCGGTGGGACGTCCGGATCTCGCGCGCCAGCGCGGTCGACGCCAGCCCGTTCGGGGGAGCGGGCTCGTCGGGAGTCATTGGGGGATGGCTCCCGACCGTCGACGCATTCGGATGACTGCTGCCATACGGTTCGACAGGAGGGTCGTTCTGCTGGCGGACAGCGAGACGACTCGGCTGTCGAGACACTGTCGGTTTCGATGCAACGGCACCCGCTATGGGGGTGGCATGCCGGGCACCGACCCGCCACCACACGTTTTTCGATTATTTTGACCCAATAGCTATACCCTCCGTCTTCGGATGTCGACACATGCCATCGGACGAACTGAACGTCTTCGGCGATCCACTCGAACCCTGTAGTACGACTCCCGAAACCGGGTTTTTGCGCGATGGAAACTGTCGACACCTCGACCGTGATCCCGGTCGACACGAGCTCTGTGCGGTAATGACACAGGAGTTCCTCGAATACAGCCGCGAGCAGGGCAACGATCTGGTCACGCCGCGACCGGAGTTCGACTTTCCGGGCCTACATCCCGGCGACCGCTGGTGTGTCTGTCTCCCACGCTGGATCGAAGCCCGTGAGGCCGGTGCCGCCCCACCAGTCGTCTTGGAAGCAACAACCGAGGGTGTCCTCGACGAGCTTTCGGTCGACGAGCTTCAGGCGTACGCATACGAAGCGTAGGCACTGACTACGCCGGTTCAGTCGGCGTTGGCCTGCCAGTTCCGCACGGTGTCGGCACCGACGCCCTCGACCGCATCGGCCAAAGAGTCGGGATCGGCGTCTTTGAGTGCCGAAACGTCGTCGACGCCCGCGGTTTTCAGCTTGGCGGCGGTCTTTTCGCCGATTCCGCTGATGGTTTCGAGCTCAGAGCCGTTCTGTTCTGCCTGAAACTCCCGGTAGTTACAGATCGGACAGCCGAGTTCCCACGGCTCGTCGCCGCTGTGGACGATGAGTTCGGGGAGGTCGTGTTCCTCACACCGAGCGTCGGTGACCTCGATCTCGCCGCGGCGGGGAAGCGGCAGCGAGTACTCACAGTCCGGATACCGGCTACAGCCGACCAGCCGCGAGCCGTTGCGGAGCCGCTTGATCGCCAGCTCGCCGCCCTCGTCGACGGTTTCACCGTCTCCGTCTCGCGGCGTCTCCGACGCCGCGCTCTCTCCGCAATCGGGACACTCCCCAATGACGAGATCCTCCTCCTCGTCGGCCTCGTCGGCCTTGCACTGTGGACAGCCGTGGGTGAACGTCTTGCGCCCGGCGAGCATCTTGACCTCCCGGAGCTCGTGGTCCTCGCAGGTCTCGTCGAGGATGAGCGGTTTGCCGGTCGACGGCAGCGGCAGGGTGTAGGTGCAGTCGGGGTAGCCGTCACAGCCCACGAAGTACGACCCATGGCGGCTCTTTCGGACCAGTAGGTCGTCGCCACTCTCCGGACAGGGGCCGAGGGTCTTGTCGGCCTTGAGGGATTTCTGGATGTGGTCGCCGACGTCCTCACGGGAGTCGGTGAGCTCGTCGAAGACCCGCTGGAGCATCTCCTTGGACTCGTCGGTCACCTCGCTGTAGGCTTTCTCTCCGGCCGTGATCGCCTGCATATCCGCCTCCAGCTGGGCGGTCATCTCTTCGCTGACGATCTGGTCGGCGTACTGCTCGGCGGCCTCGACAACGGCGCGGGCAAGCATGGTCGGCCGCGGCGGGTCGCTCTCGATGTAGCCCCGGTCGTAGAGTTTCTCGATGGTGTGGTGACGGGTCGACTTCGTGCCGATCCCCATCTTCTCCATCGTCTCGATCAGCCGCGATTGGCCGTAGCGGCGGGGTGGCTGGGTCTGTTTGTCCTCGATCCGGGTCTCGGTGATCGCCAAGGATTCGCCCTCTTCGACATCGGGAACGTGGGTCTCCTGCTGGTTGAAGTACGGATACACGTCGTGGTAGCCTGCCGCTACCAGCCGTTTGCCGTTTGCCTTGAGTCGGAGTTCGTCGATGTCGGTCTCGGCGGCGTTGGTCGCGGCAGCGACCCGGGCGACGACTTTGAGGTGCTCCCACGTCGCGTCGTCGGCGACCGTCGCAAAGAACCGCCGGACGACGAGTTCGTAGATCTCCCACTCCTCGTCGGAGAGGTCGCTTCGGGTCGGTCGTTCACCGGTCGGATGGATCGGCGGGTGGTCGGTTGTCTCCTCGTCGCCAGCGGTCGGCTCGATCGCCTCCTCGACGTCCAACAGCTGCTCGGCATCATCGCCGAACGTCCGGTCATCCAGGAAGGCTTCGAGCAACACCTCGGGGTCGAGATCCTCCGGATACACCGTGTTGTCGGTCCGAGGGTAGGTGATGTAGCCCGCGGTGTAGAGATCCTCGGCCATGCTCATCGCCCGCTGGGCCGAGTAGTTCAGCGAGCTTGCCGCCCGGATGAACTGGGTGGTGTTGAACGGCGCGGGTGGGGTGTCGGTTCGGGTCCGGCGGTTGACCGAGTCGACGGTCGCCTGATCGGTCCCGGACAGTACCTCGTAGACGGCCTCCGCGCGGTCGCCGTCCCAGACGCGCTCGGCCTCGTTGCCGTCCTCGTCGCGGTAGAAGTACTGGGCCTCGAAGCCGCCCTTGTCGGCTTTTTCGAGGTCCGCAAACAGCTCCCAGTAGGCCTCGGGATCGAAGGCGTCGATCTCGCGTTCCCGGTCGACGATCAGTTTCAGGGTGGGACCCTGCACCCGGCCAACCGAAATAAAGTCGTCACCGAGTTGGCGGGCCGAAAGTGAAAGGAATCGCGTGAGGGCCGCGCCCCAGATGAGATCGATTACCTGTCGGGCTTCGCCTGCGGCCGCGAGGTCGAAATCGAGTTCGTCGGGGTTGTCGAAGGCCTCCTGGACTTCGCGGTCGGTGATCGACGAAAACCGAACCCGGTCGATGTCGACGTCCTCGTTGACCTCACGGACCAGCTCGTAGGCCTCCTTGCCGATCAGCTCGCCCTCGCGGTCGTAGTCGGTGGCGATCGTGACGTTGGAGGCGTGGCGGGCGAGCGTCCGGATCGCGGAGACGATGTTCTGTTGGGTGGGCTGTTTCTCGATGGGCGCGTCGATGAGTTCGACCGGCTCGACGTCCCGCCAGTCGTTGTACTCGCTGGGGAAATCAACCCCGACGACGTGACCCGAGAGGCCGATACAGCGCTTGCCGCCCCACTTGTAGACGTTGACGCCGTTTTCGCGTTCGGCGTCGGCGGTCCCGCCGCTGAGGATCTCGGCGATCCGCCGGGCGGCGTTGTCCTTTTCCGTAATGATTAGTGCAGGCCCACGACTCATTGGGCCGGGGTACGCCGCTTTGTGGCCTAAACCTTTCGTGCCGCCCGCTGGCTCCCTTCATTAGGTGCGGACCGGTTGCCGACCCGCGGATTTTTGCTTTCTCCGGACGAATCTCTTCGTATGCTCAAACTACTTATCGGTCTGGTCGGACTCGTTGAAGCACTGTACCCGGATCGGTTTATAAGTACGCTGACGGATCTCAGCTACGAGTATGACGGCGAGGCCCCAACGGCGAAGCCCTGGGTTGTCACCGCCGCCCGCATCGAGGGACTCGTGCTGCTCGGAGTAGCGATCCGCGCGGCGATCAAAGCCGACTGTGCCGCGAAGGGTGACGAGAAGCCGACCGACGCCGACCCTGACGAAGCGGCCGAGACGTCGGGCACCGTCGACCGAATCTGAAGACCGTCTCGGCCGCTGTCCGGTGAGTAGGCAGTTATTAACGCCGCCCGCATCGTTTGGTCGACCACAACTCCCACGTACCCGCCGCCCCTACTGGTGGCTATGGCACGGCTTCTCGTCGTTGGCGGCAGCGGGTTTATCGGCCGGGCGATCTCTCAGCGGGCAATTGCGGCGGGCCACGAGGTCCGGAGCGTCTCCCGCGGCGGTCGTCCCGAAGACGCCGCTGGCCGCTGGGTCGACAGCGTCGAGTGGACCAGTGCGGACCTGTTTTCCCCACACACCTGGCGCGACCGCTTACGGGGGGTCGATGCCGTCGTCCACAGCGTCGGCATCGCCCACGAGCACCCGCAGGAGGGCGCGACCTTCGAGCGGCTCAACGGTGATTCGGCGATCATCACGGCCCTCGAAGCCGAACGTGCGGGTGTCGACACCTACGTCTTCCTCTCGTCGGCCGCCAACTACCCCACTGCCCGCCGGGCGTATCTCCAGTCGAAACGCCGGGCCGAACGCGCCGTCGAGAACCTCAACATGGAGACGGTGGTGCTCCGTCCCGGTGCCGTCTACGGCCCCGATCAGCCGCATTTTCCCGAGCCGCTCAACTGGCTCTGTCGGCTGGTCGATGGGATCGACCCGCTCGCCGAGCGGCTCGGTGAGGCCCGTCCGCTGTCTGTCGACCGGGTCGCCGATGTCGCGCTCGATGCGGTGGTCGACCCCGAGACGCGCCTGCTAACCGTCGAAGACATCGCCCATCCTCTCTGAGGCGAATCTGTAGTAGTTATATGATGCCTACGCCGCCACTGCAACAGAGCCACCCATTATGAGCAAGAGCTCGCCGGTCGACATGACGACGGGAGCGATTACGCCCCGCCTCTTTTCGCTGGCCTGGCCGCTCGTCCTCGGCAATCTGCTCCAGACCTTCTACAACCTCGCAGATATGTTCTGGGTCGGCCGCGTGAGCGACGAGGCCGTCGCCGCGGTCTCGCTGATGTTTCCGTTGTCCTGGATGTTCGTCTCGACGGCCATGGGAATCACGGCGGCGACGATCGCGCTGGTCTCCCAGCATATCGGCGCGGGCAACCGCCGGACGGCCGACCAAGTCGTCGCCCAGTCGGCGCTGTTGACGACGGCGGTCGCGGTCGTGCTGGCGGCTGTCGGGCTCGCTTTTCGCCAGCCGCTGCTGTCGACGATCGGCGCGGAGGGTCAGGTGTACACCGAGGCACTGGCCTACATCGAGATCATCTTCCTTACCCTGCCGTTGACCTTCCTGTTTTTCGCGTTTCGGGCCGCCTTACAGGGTGCAGGCGACACCAAGACCGCGATGTGGCTCATGCTGCTTTCTGCTGGCTTGAACGTGGTTATCGACCCGATCTTCATTCTCGGTTGGGGGCCAGTGCCGGCCCTCGGCACACAAGGGGCAGCGGTGGCGACGTTCATCGCCCGCGGCGCGGCAACCGCGGCCGGGATTTATATCCTCGTCACCGGTGGGTTCGGCGTTCGGCTCCGGCTAGGTGATCTCCGGCCCGACTGGGATCTCCAGCGACGGCTCGTCGACATCGGCACGCCCGCGACGATCGATGGCTGGGCCCGGAGCTTTTCGGCGGTCGTGATGGCGGCCTTTGTCGCCCAGTTCAGCGTCGCCGCCATCGCGGCCTACGGTATCGGCGTCCGGCTGATGTCGATCTCCTGGACCGTCGCGGGAGCGGTGGGCCAGGCGACCGCCACCGGCGTCGGTCAGAACCTCGGAGCCGACACGCCTGACCGCGCCGCGGAGGTGGTCTGGAAGGCGACCGCGGCGACGATGGCTCTACTGTTCGCGGCGGCGGGGCTCGTCGTCGCGTTCCCCGCGGCCGCGATCGGCGTCTTCATCGACGAACCGGCGGTGATCGAGGAGGGAGTCGGCTTCCTCCGGATCGTCGCGCCCTCGTGGGCCTTCTTCGGCGGCGTGATGGTGATCCAGGGCGGGTTCAGGGGCGCTGGCGTGACGAAAGTCGCCATGATCCTGTCGTTCCTCTCGCGGTGGATTTTCCGGGTTCCGTTTGCGCTCCTGTTCGCCTTCGGATGGGCGTACACAGTGCCGGGGACGAGCCTCACGGTCGCCGCCCTCGGCTGGGGCGTCGACGGCCTGTGGTGGGCCTACGCCGTCGGTGCGTTCGGCTCCTTTGTCGTCGCCGTCTTCTGGTTCCGGCTCGGCACGTGGAAAAGTGGGGTCGTCGACCGCGAGGAGTCGACGCCAGCTCCGACCGATTAAAAAAGTCGGCCTACTCGGCCAGTTCCGCACGGAGTAGTTCGTTCACACTGCCGGGGTCAGCCGATCCCTGTGATTTCTGCATCACCTGGCCGACGAGGAAGTTCAGCGCGCCGCCCTCGCCGTTGTGGAAGTCCTCGACTGCGTCGGGGTTCTCCTCGATGGCCTCCTGGACGAACCCCGTGATTTCGTCGTCGTCGGCCTTGCCCAACCCCTCGCGGTCGATGATCGTTTCTGGGTCTTGGCCCTCGTCGAGCATCGCTCGAAGCACGACCTCTTCGGCGTTTTTGACGGTGAGTTCGTCGCTGTCAACCAGTTCGATCAGCCGCTCGAACTCGTCGAGTCGCCCCTCGACATCGGTGATTTCCATATCGCGGTAGTTGAGTTCGCCCAGCAGGTTGTCGGCGACCCAGGTCGCGGCCAGATCGGCATCGAAGCCCTCTGCGACCGACTCGAAGAAGTCCGCGACGGCCTTCGTGGAGGTGAGCTTCGAGGCCGCCTCCTCGCCGAGACCGTACTCGTTTTTGAATCGCTCGCGCCGGGCGTCGGGCAGTTCGGGGATTACGATTTCGTCCTTCCAGTGGGCGACTTCGAGCGGCGGCAGGTCGGCCTCCCGGAAGTATCGGTAGTCGGCTTCCGATTCCTTCGAGCGCATCGAGACCGTGATCCCGCGGGACTCGTCCCAGTGTCGGGTCTCGGTTTCGATCCCGCGGCCACGACGGACCGCGTTCTTCTGTCGGGTCACCTCGTAGGCGAGCGCTTTCTCGGCTCCCTTGTGGCTCGAAATGTTCTTGACCTCGGTGCGGTTGGCATCCGCCAGCACGTCGTCGGCAATCGAGCCGTCCTCGTCGACGTCCTCGGCGTCGACCAGCGAGATGTTGGCGTCGACCCGGAGGCTGCCGTCGCGGGTGGCGTCGAACACGCCGAGGTATTCCAGGACCCCTTCGAGTTTGGCGAGGAACGCCCGCGTCTCCTGGGGCGAGCGGAAGTCCGGCTCGGTGACGATCTCCACGAGTGGGGTCCCCGCGCGGTTGTAGTTGATCAGGGTGGCCTCGGCGGTGTCGATACTGCCGCCCTTGTGCTGGAGGCTCCCCGGATCCTCTTCGAGATGCGCGCGGGTGATGCCGATCTCTCGACGGTTGCCCTCGACCGAAATTTCGAGACTCCCCTGCTGGCAGATCGGGGCGTCGTACTGGGTCAGCTGGAAGTTTTTGGGGAGATCGGGGTAGTAGTAGTTCTTCCGGTGGAAGGTGGTGCGTTCGGGGATATCCGCGTCGAGTGCCTTACCGATCTTGACGGCGGCCTCGACCGCGCCCTCGTTGAGCACCGGCAGCGCGCCGGGGAGTCCCAGACAGACGGGACAGGTTCGGGTGTTCGGCTCCTCGTCGTCGGCGGCCGTGGTCGAACAGCCACAGAAGATCTTGGTCGACGTTTCGAGCTGGACGTGGACCTCCAGCCCGATGACGACCGCGTGTTCTCGGTTTTCGACGGCCTGCGCAGTCATTATCCGGGGTTTGGGACCCGCTGGCTAAAGACTAACGGAGCCGCCTCTCAGCGTGGCCTGTTGTCTGGCCGTTCGTCGGCATGTCGTTCAGGTACGCATTCGGCAATCTCACAAAATCGGATCTCGGCTCCGCTGCCATACTGGTCAGCTATCTCACAGGTGTCTGACACAGATTTATGAGTCCGTGGGAACGTTCAACATTCATGACTAATCGAGTCGACGATCTCGAAAGCGAGATCGCAGAGCTCCGTGCGGCGGTCAACGGCCTGACCGAAGAACTCGTCGAGACCAAAGCCCGGGTCCGCGAACTCGAAACCGAAGCGGAAGCCGAGGCCGAAGACGACGGCTTCGTCGATGCCGACCCCGTCGAATCGGCGACTCCCGAGACGACCAAAAGCGACGACCACGTCGAGGTCGTCGAACAGGAGCCGAGCGACGAGTCCGGAGCGTCGTCACTCGAAGCAGATAACACCCCTGAGACGGAAGCGTCGACAGATGAGTCGACGGACGACGATGCGACCGAGCAGAGCGACATCATTGTCGCCTGAGACGGCGACTCTCCGCGGCCTCGACCGACACCCGACCCAGCAGCCACAGTCACCTAACTAATGCACATTTCAGCCCTCGTTTTGGACGGTTTCAAGAGCTTCGGGCGACCGACGCGTATCCCCTTTTATGAAGATTTCACGGTTATCACCGGCCCCAACGGCTCGGGCAAGTCCAACATCATCGACGGCGTACTGTTCGCACTCGGACTCGCCCGCACCCGCGGTATCCGCGCCGAGAAACTGACCGACCTGATTTATAATCCCGGCCACGACGGCGACGAGGAGGCAAGCGGCGGCACCCGCGAAGCTAGCGTCGAGGTGATCCTGGACAACAGCGACGGCACCCTCACACGCGACCAGGTCGTCACCGCTGCCGGGAGCGACCGGATCGGCGACGTCGAAGAGATCACGATCAAACGCCGGGTTAAACAGACCGACGACAACTACTATTCCTACTACTATCTCAACGAGCGCTCGGTGAACCTCGGGGACATCCAGGACCTCCTCTCGCAAGCCGGAATCGCCCCCGAAGGCTACAACGTTGTGATGCAGGGCGATGTGACCGAGATCATCAACATGTCGCCGTTCCAGCGCCGCGGCATCATCGACGAGATCGCCGGCGTCGCCGAGTTCGACCAGAAGAAGGAGGCTGCCTTCGAGGAGCTCGACGCCGTCGAAGAGCGAATCAACGAGGCCACGCTCAAGATCGAGGACAAGGAAGACCGCCTTGACCAGTTGGCCGACGAACGCGAAACCGCCCTCGAATACCAGTCCCACCGCGAGGAAAAAGAGGAGTACGAGGGGTATCTGAAGGCCGCCGAACTCGAAGAGAAACGCGAGAGTCTCGCCGAAACCGAGACGAAAATCGAGGCCAAGGAGGAAACCCTCGCCGAGCGCCAGTCGACCCTCGACACCAAACAGGGCCGACTCACCCGACTCGAAGACGAACTCGAAGAGCTCAACCGCGAGATCGAGCGCAAGGGCGAGGACGAACAGCTCGCCATCAAACGCGAAATCGAGTCCGTCAAAGGCGAGATCGACCGGCTGGAGGGCCGAATCGAAACCGCCGAGGAGCGCGTCGAGGACGCTGAAAACGAACGTCGCAGCGCCTTTGTCGACCTCGACCGCAAACAGGAGCAGGTAGAGGAACTCGAAGACGAGATCCGCGATCACAAGGTCAAGAAGGCCTCGATCAAGGGAACGATCGGGACCAAGGAGTCGGAACTCGCCGCCGTCGAGGAGAAAATCGAGAACGTCGACACCGAGTTCGACGAACTCAAAGCCGAGCTCAGCGAGGAAAAAGAGCGGCTCGAAGGGCTCAAATCGGACGCCAACGAGGCCCAACGCGAGAAGGATCGCCTGCTGGATGACGCCCGGCGGCGATCGAACGAGGTCACCGAAGCACAAGACGATCTGGAGGCCGCCCGCGAGGACCTGCCCGATCTGAAGGCCGATCTCTCGGAACTCCATAGCGAATTGGACAAGGCCGAAAAGAACCGCGAGAAGATCGAGTCGACCATCGAGACGCTCCAGGAGGAGCGCAGCGAGCTTAAAAACGAGCTCGACGAAATCGACGACGACCTCCGCGAGAAACAGTCCGAATACGCCGAACTCGAAGCCCGCGCCTCCGATTCGGGCGACACCTCCTGGCCCCGTGCGGTCACGACGATCCTCAACGCGAACATGGCGGGTGTCCACGGCGCGGTCGGCGAGCTGGGGAGCGTCGACTCCGAGTACGCGACCGCCTGTGAGACCGCTGCCGGGGGGCGGCTGGCCAACGTCGTGGTCGACGACGACGGCGTCGGTTCGGACTGTATCGACTACCTCAAATCCAGGAACGCGGGTCGCGCGACGTTCCTCCCCATCTCGAAGATGGACAACCGGAGCCTGCCGCGGCTGCCGAACGATCCAGGAGTCGTCGATTTCGCCCGTAATCTGGTCGACTACGATTCCAAATTCGAGTCGATCTTTTCCTACGTCCTCGGGTCGACGCTCGTCGTCGAGGATATGGAGACCGCCCGGCAGTTCATGGGCGACTACCGGATGGTCACCCTCGACGGCGACCTCGTCGAGCGGTCGGGGGCGATGACCGGCGGCTCCGGCGGCGGCTCGCGGTACTCGTTTTCCCACTCCGGCGGCGGCAAACTCGAACGGATCGCCACCGAGATCGCCCAACTGGAGGACAAACGCCGCAGCCTCGATTCGGAGATCCGCGAGATCGAGGGCGACATCGACGACGCTCGGGACCGGAAATCCGATGCGACCGAGACGGTGCGCTCGATCGAGACCGACATCGAACGCACGCGCGAAGAGATCGACGACACCGAAAGCGAAATCGCCCGGCTCGAAGAGAGACTGGAGGAAATTGAGGCCGAACGCGAAGAAGTCACTGAGGAGATGGCGGCGGTCGACGACCGGATTGAGGAGATCGAGGGCGAACGCGAGGCCGTCGAGGAGACGATTGCGGAGTTGGAGACCGAACTCGCCGATTCCAAAATCCCCGAACTCACCGCCGAGGCCGACGAGATCAAAGCCGAGATCGACGATCACAACGAGCGGATGGAGGAAGTCGACGGCCGAATAAATGAAAAGCAGCTCGAACTCCAGTACGCCGAGGAGGCCATCGAGGAGCTTCACGAAACCGTCGAGACAGCCCAAAACCGGAAGGCAGAGGCCAAAGACCAGATCACGGAACTGGAAGCCGAGATCGAAGCCAAGGAAGAAACCCTCGACGAGAAGCGGGCGGCCGTCGAGGAACTCGAAAGCGAACTCGAGGAGCTCAAAGCCGACCGTGAGGACCTCAAGGCGACGGTCAAGGCGGCCACAGCCGAGCGCGACGAGGCCAAGGAGGCGGTCGCCGAGATCCAGTCGACCCTTGAGAGCCACCGCGAGGAGGTCGACAGACTCCAGTGGGAGATCGACGAACTCCAGTCGGCCGTCGGCGACTACGACCCCGAGGAGATCCCCGACCACGACGAGGTCGAATCGAAGATCGACGAACTGACGGCGAAGATGGAGGCCCTCGAACCCGTCAACATGCTGGCCATCGAGGAGTACGACGAGGTCCAGGAGGAACTCGATACGCTCACTGAGGGGAGAGACACCCTCGTTGAGGAACGCGACGGGATCCGCGACCGGATCGACCAGTACGAATCCCAGAAGAAAGCCACCTTCATGGACGCCTTCGAGTCGATCAACGACCACTTCCAAAACATCTTCTCGCGGCTCTCGGCGGGGAGCGGCGAACTCGTCCTCGAAGACCCCGACGACCCCTTCGAGGGTGGCCTCACGATGAAGGCCCAGCCGGCGGACAAACCGATCCAGCGGCTGGCGGCGATGTCCGGCGGCGAGAAGTCGCTGACTGCGCTGGCGTTTATCTTCGCCATCCAGCGACACAACCCCGCGCCGTTCTACGCGCTCGACGAGATCGACGCCTTCCTCGACGCCGTGAACGCCGAGCGCGTCGGCGAGATGGTCGACGATCTGGCGGGCGACGCCCAGTTCGTCGTCGTCTCCCACCGCTCGGCGCTCCTGGAACGCTCCGAACGCGCCATCGGTGTCACGATGCAGGACGACAACTACAGCGCCGTGACCGGGATTCAGTTCGGCGAGGACGAGGCTGCTGACGGCGACGACGGCAGCGAGGGCGACGGCGACGAGCCTGATGGTGACGGCTCGGCTGACGACCCCGATGCCATCGAGGAGGCGATGGCCGATGACTGAGACGCCGGAGATCGCCGGGGTCGGCGGGGCCAGTGCAGACCCCTCGCCGCCCGAGGAGGTCGATGACGACGAGGTCGAGCCGGTCGAACTGCTGGTGCAGTTGGCCGAGGACGGCGAGATCGACCCGTGGGATATCGACATCGTCGAGGTGACCGACGCGTTCCTCTCGAAGCTCCACGAAACGGATCTCCGGACGAGCGCCCGCGCGCTGTTTTACGCGAGCGTCCTGCTGCGGATGAAGGGCGACCAACTGCTTTCGGAGCCCGAACCGGACGACGAGCCTGAACCCGAGCCGTGGGAGCAGGCAATGACAGAGGCCGCCGACGCCGAGCCGGAGTTCGATCCCGTCGACGCCCTCGAAGACGAGATGGACCGCCGACTGGAGCGCAAAACCACCCGTGGCTCCCCCGAGACGCTGGACGAACTCGTCCGGGAGCTCCGGGAGGCCGAACGCGACAACTGGTGGAAGCGCCGCCGGGAGTACGATACCAGCGACTCCCCCCAGGGATTCAGCCGCGGCACCCAGACCGTCGACTATCGATCGGCCGACGAGCTGCGAGAAGACGACGAGCCGACCGAACACGACGTGACGGGGACGACCCACGCCGAGGATATCGACCGCGTGATCGAAGACGTCCTTGCCGTCCTCCGACCACAGTTCGACAAGGGACGCGCGGAGCTTCTTTATAAAGAGATCGAGACGGCAGGCGGTCGACCGTTTATGACGTATTTGGCGCTCTTGTTCCTCTCGAACCGCGGTCGCATCCGGCTCCAGCAGGACGACCTGTTCGGTGACCTCTGGGTCCAGGACCCCGAGGCCGTCGAGGAGGGCGACGACCCCGAGGACACTGACGCCGAGTCCGAGTCGGAAGTCGAACCGATTGCCGACTGACCTGCCGAACGGGGAGTCATTTCTGCGGCCAGTCGACTTTTTATCGCGCCACCGCTCTAGTCTGCGGTGACGGCTACTGTTCCAGAAACTGTCGAAACCCTCCTCACCTCTGAGCCGCTGATCGCCCACCTGGCGACCAGTCTCAACGACCGACCCCACGTGGCACCCGTGTGGTATCGCTACGCGGACGAAACAGTCGAGATCGTGACCGGCGGCAAAAAGCTCGACAACATCCGTATGAACCCGCGGGTCGCCCTCTCGATTCAAAAGGACGTCGACGGCCACACCGAGTGGATGGTCTCGCTGCTCGGAACAGCAAGGGTGGTCGACGACGCGGAAGCCTTCAGGGCCGCGAACCACCGAATCAACGCAAAATACGACGCTGGTGAAGACGCCTACGAAGGAAACACGCTCGTCCGGATTTCAGTCGGCTCCGTGAATCACCCGACGTATTAGCTACGCGGGAAGCCGCCACTCGTCGTCGCCAGCCTGCTCGATCACGCCCCGGCGGACCATCTCGTTGAGGACTTCGTCGAGCCGGTCGGGCTGGGCGGTCTCCATCTCGATCCGCCCGATGTCGTACCATTCGGCGAGCTTCCCCCTGATCGTCTCCCGGTCGACGGCGTCGGCGTCGACGGCCGACAGCACACGTTCGATTAGCTCCGAGAGGTCCTCGATGAAGTTCCACGGGTAGACCACCCACGTCCAGGTGTCGAGCTCTTCGCCGACGAAATCCGGCTCGAACCGGCTCGTCTGAAGCAACTGTAGCGTGGCTGTCCGAACCGTCCCCTCGGTGCGGTCGGTGACGTACTCGTAGGCGTGCTCGATGGAGCCGCCGGTGTCGGCGATGTCGTCGACGATGAGCACGTCCTTGCCTTCGAGGGTGCCATCCGGCATGGGATACCGGACCTGCGGCTCGTCGGCGGTCTCACCGGTGCCGACGTAGTGTTCCATCTTGAGGCTCGTGAGGTCGTCGAGTCCCAAGAAATCACAGAGACAGCGCCCGGCGAACCAGCCGCCGCGGGCCAGCGCAACGATGACGTCGGGCTCGAAGTCAGCGGCCCGAACCTCGTCGCTGACATCTCGACAGCGGGCATACAAGTAGTCCCAATCCGTGATGGTGCAGTTGAACGTCTCGGCGTCGTCCATACGGGCCGTAGTAAGCAGGCCGTGTTAAATCGGCTGGAACTCCGCAGTAGGTGTCAGTCGAGATCCAACTGCGTCCGGAGCTCCTCGGCGATCTCGACGGCGGGTTCGTCGGGCTCCTCGTCGCAGGCGATCGGCTCCCGTCCGTCGAACGTCTCGTGGACGATCTTGACGCCATCGGAGAGGGTATCGAGCCCGTAGCCGCCTTCGAGGACGAACGCCAAGGCGGCGTCGTTGCGGTCGGCGATCGTTCGCATCCGGTCTGTCATCAGCGCATACCCCTCAGTAGAGACCCGGTGTCGGGAGATCGGGTCGTGTTGGTGGGCGTCGAACCCCGCACTGACGATCAGCAGGTCGGTGTCGAACTCCGCGAGGGCAGGGTCGAGGACCTCGTCGATGATGTGGAGATAGTCGGGATCGCCGACCCCGGCCGGGAGCGGCGCGTTGAGCGTCGTCCCTTCGCCGTCACCCTCTCCGATCTCGTCGACGTCGCCCGAGCCGGGATAGATCCCCTCCTCGTGAATCGAGGCATAAAAGACGTCGTCGCTGTCGTAGAAGATGTCCTGGGTGCCGTTGCCGTGGTGGACGTCCCAGTCGAAGATCGCTGCGCGGTCGATCTCGCCAGCATCGATCAGGCCCTGGGCGGCGACCGCGACGTTGTTGAAAAAGCAAAAGCCCATGGCGTCGTCGCCCACGGCGTGGTGGCCCGGCGGTCGACCGACGGCGAATGGTGTCTGTCGGCCGTCCGCGCCCGACAGCGCCTCCTCGGCGGCCCAGCGGGCCAGCCCCGCACTCTGGAGGGCCGCCTCCCAGGTGCCCTCCGAGGCGACCGTATCGCGGTCCCAGTCGCCGCCGCCGTCATCGCAGAACTCCTCGAACTCGTCGACGTAGTCGTCGGTGTGGACCGAGGCGACCACCTCGCGGTCAGCGGGCGGGGCGTCCTGATACTCGACGCCGTGTTTGTGCTGGAGGCCGCGTTTGATCGCCCGCAGGCGGTCGGGGGCCTCGGGGTGTCGTTCGCCAGTATCGTGTTCCAGACAGACCTCGCTGTATCCGAATCGCATTATTCAAACAGTGTAAAGTACGTCTCGATGTCGTTGGCCTGGACGGTGCGTCTGTCGGCGTGGCGGGCGAGTGTGACCGCCGCGGCGGCCACGTTGTCGGCATAATCTTCGAGGATGTCCGCCAGTGCGATCCGGGCGTCCATCGACACCCGGTAGCTGTCGTCGATGTTGAGCCGCGCGATCCGGTCGATCGGGGCGACGGGGAGTTCGAGATCGTCGCGGTCGACGACCTGATGGACGCCGAAATCACTCGCCATCAGGGTTTTTCGTCCGTCGGTGGTTGCCGTCTCCGCGGCCTCGACGGCGAGACTCGCCCCGTGGCGCTGGATACGCCGTGCCAACTCTTCGGCGGCATCGGCACTCACCCGGAGAGACCCCGCGTTGCGCCGAATAATAGCATCTACCGGGGCGAACGGCAACTCGACACTCATACCCAAATACGTGGGTGTGTATCGTATAATGCTTTCCGTTACAGTCGCTCACTGGTCGCTTTCTTCGACTGTTCGAAACTCCTTGTTGGAAACGGAAATTACTAGAACAGTTCGTCGGCGTCGATCGTCCCGTCGGTTTCGCTGCCGCGAACAGTTACTTCTTCGCCGAGCCGCAGATTGTCGTTTGTCTCGACGCTCCGCGTCTCGCTGCCGTTGTCGAGGACAACCGGATTGCCGGTCTGGACGACCGTGCCGGTGAACTCGACGACCTCGCCGGGGTCGGTCGCCCCACTATCGTCGGTCGACTCACTCCCCGTAGCGGATTCCGTGTCGCCTGCCGACCCGCCGTCTTCGAACGCCGACAGCCCACCCGCGGCCGCGGCGGCTTCGGCCTCGCGTTCGGTTGTTTGTGTCGGTGTGTCGGCCGGAGAGTCTCCACCCCCGCCGGATTCGAGGACGCTCACGGTCGACTGCCAGCCCCCGCTGGCTTCGAGATCGTCCTGCCAGCCGTCCTGGATCTCGGCGTCGGTCACCAGCACCTGATCGGCGAGGTCGATCTCCTTGTCGGCCTTGTCGCCCCACAGTGCGACCCGAATGTCGCCGGACTCGTCTTTGAGCCGGATGTTTCGGACCTGTCCCTGCGAGCCGTCGTCCCGGTCGAAGGTGCGTTTCTCGTCGGTCTCGATGACGGCCCCCGCGATGTCGACCGTCTGGCCGATCTCGACGCCGCCGATATCGGTCGTCTCGGGGACGTACTCGATATCTTCGTCGAGGGGTTCGATCGCGCCGCGGGAGCCGACGTGGAGTTCGAGGCTGCCGTCACGCTCCTTGACGTAGCCGTCGACGATCTCGACCGACGTGCCCGACTGGAGGTCCTCGACACGGTCGGCCTTTTCATCCCACATCGTGACTCTGATTCGGCCGGTCGGATCGCCGACCGCGATGTTCGAGACCCGGCCCTCCGAGCCGTCGTCGCGGTCGAAGGTTCGGACCGTCCCGACATCCAGGATCTTGCCTTTGAGGTTCACATCCGAGAGCCCCAGCGTGAGGTCCTCGACGCGGTAGACATCCAGGACTTCGACGTCGACCTCGGCCTCGGCGTCGGGTTCGGCCTTGTCGACGCTGACTTCGACGCCGTTGTAGCCGTCCTTAGGTCGACCGGCGATGCGGAGGACATCGCCCACGTCGAGCTGGCCGTACTGTTCGCCTTCGGGGTCGCCGACCGCCGAGATCGCCTGCTGGTCCCACATCGAGATCCGGATGCGACCGGTGCTGTCGGCGACCTCCATGTTGACGACGTAGCCGTCCTCGGCGTCTTCGTCGTCGCGTTCAAATTCTCTGAGTTCGCCGATCGAGACGATCTTGCCGAGGAATTTGACTTCGTCCATCCCCGGCTCGATGTCGGCGATCCCGTTTACTTCCTCGTCTTTGAGCTCGTGTGCGATGAGCATGGCCGCCGTCTCCTCGTCGGCCAGCCCGCCCATCTGTTCGACCTTGTCCTCGACGGCCTCCTGGAACTCTTCGAGGGGCACGTCGGTGTCGAGGTCGTCGTAGACGTCCGCTATGACACCCATAAGTATACGCTGAGACAGGGCCAGACCGCGCATAAGCGTTGTCCTTGCGACGGTTCGACGGGGCTGTCGACCCGTGCCGATCGCCCCTGTCTTGCTTCATCACTTGGAGGTGCGTTGGGTGTGAACTCTAGCATACGGCTCGCTGTGTCGGGATCGGATAAAAACCTCCGGCGCGGTCGGTGCGGCGGCTGTCCAACGTTGAGCCCTCGGTGGGGTCGGCTGTGGGCGTGCCGTGTCGACAGTCGCCACGGAGCCGCCGTACCGTAACCGTCTTAAGTTGACCGCGGGTATCAAGAGATGAGTCCCGTTAGGGTAGTGGACTATCCTATTGGCTTGCGGAGCCAGTGACCGGAGTTCAAATCTCCGACGGGACGTTCGTTCTTTCGGACTGCTTCGCTTCGCTCAGCAGTCGCTCAGTCACTCACGTCCCGTCTTGCTCCACGCTCGTTACACTCGCGTGGAACTCCGACGGGACGTTTCTCTGCAGCACAACACCGCTGAGCGGTGTATATATTCTATTATTCTGCAACTACGCCGTCTCTCGCACAAACAGCCGACAGTAGTCGACGCCTACCACGTCACGCCAGCCGCCAACAGCCCGGCGTCGACGAGCAGTAGGAGGGCAACGCCCTCGGCGGCCAGAAAGATCGGTCGCGTCGACTCGACTGCGGTGTCGACATCGGCGGCCGATGCCGAGCCGCCGAGGCGTTTGCAGCCCATCTCGACAAGCCCGGTCAGGACGAACCACAGCACCAACATCGCCACGACGAGCTGGCCACGGCCGGTACTGAAAAGCGACTCCGCGGTGTACCCCGTGCCCGCGAGGTGGCCGCCAGTCGCCACGAAGACGACCGCGCTGATGCGTGTCAGCCACGACAGCCGGGTCGAAATCGTCTCCATCGCAGCCGACGAGATCGAGCCAGCCGTCGACGCCGGAAGCACCGCCCCGACGACGAACAGCACACTCCCGGTCCAGAGCCCGGCGAATAACACGTGCACGACCTGCATCACCGAATCGATGACTGTCATACTGGCTGATTGGTCGACAGCCGGATATATGTCGTTGGTCGACGCCGACTCTCGGGCCGGTGGCAGGAGTTTGGTAAACATATCTTTCTAAATCCCAAAAAAGCGTTTCCACAACGTCAAGCTTTAAGTGGGTGGCGACTGAATAAACAGTTGTTATGAGCACGCAGAAAACCGTCCGACAGCAGTTCGGCAGCGTCGAAAAGTCCGAAGCGCTTCGGCTCGACGAGGACAAAGCCGAACAGATTATCGACGCGCTGAACACCGATCTGGCCAACGCCTACGTCCTCTATCACCAGATCCACAAACACCACTGGAACGTCGAGGGTGCGGAGTTCCGCGACCTTCACTTGTTCCTCCAGGAGGCCTACGAGAACCTCGAAGCCGGAGCCGACATGATCGCCGAGCGCGCCCAGGCGATCGGTGGCGTCCCGATTGCGGGGCCAGCCAATCAGGAAGAACGAGCCACCATCGAGTTCGAAGGCGAGGACGTCTACGACATCCGGACCTCGCTCGAAAACGACATGGAAGCCTACGGCGACATCATCGAGGGGATGCGCGAGCACATCCAGCTGGCGGCCAACCTCGGCGACCCGACGACCGAACACCTGCTCAAGGAGATCCTCACTGACATCGAAGAGGACGCCCACCACATCGAGCACTACCTCGAAGACGACTCGCTCGTCCTCGAATCGTCGACGCACTAAGCGCTCGAACACAGCACGGACGGTCGACGGAATCCCGCCACTGTTTCCTATTTTTAAAAATCGATAGCGACAGCCGGATCTGGGTGCCCTGTCGACTGTCTGGGGCCGATCAGTGCTGCAGTTTCCGGCGAAGGTCGTTCGCAGTGAGCGCGCCCTGAATAAGGTAGGAGGCACCCGAGTATTTCGGCGCGATGACTGCCGCGCCGAACAGGAGTGCCGCGCGCTGTTCGTCCCCGTTCTGGAGGGCGTGACCGGACTGCACGAGCAGCGACACCGTATTTAATTGTTTGAGTCGACTCTCGCTGAGCAGTGTTTCGACCGGGGTTGCGGCGGACTGGAGGGGCATGACACATCGACCTCCGCCTCGACAAGGGAAAAACCGCAGGACAGCCCCGACCTCGTGACACTCAATCGGTCCGGGGAATCGCGTAGGCACCCGCCACGAAGAAAACCACCGCGAGCGCGGCGAGGATCAGCAGATTGCCGAGATACGGGTCCCCTGCCGCAGGCCCGTAGGTGAGCGTCCGCACGCCGCGAGCGAAGTAGGTCAGCGGCGAGAGTTCGACCAGCGGGCCGAACCAGCCGGGCAACTGGTCGAGGCTGATGAACGTATCCGAGAGGAAGAGTAGGGGCAGCGCGATGGTGTTACTCGCGGCGATGACGCCGTCCTGGGAGTCGGCCAGTCGACCCAAGACAGCGCCAAACCCACAGAACAGGATCACTGCCAGCACAATAAACGGCACGAGCAGCGCCGACGAGCCGGTAATCGGGATCGAGGCATCAGTCAAGAGCACGACGAGCCCAAGGATGAGCAGGCTGGCCAGCCCGATGATGACGGTGTTGACAGCCGTGTGGGCCACGAGCCACTCGGTCCGACTCAGCGGCGTGGTCGCCAACTTCTCGAAGCGGTTGTCGTCGCGGTGCCGGGCGATCTCGCTGCCGACCCGCGACAGCGGCGTAAACAGCACGACCGTCGCCAGATAGCCGGGGATGTAGTAGGCCGCCGGTTCGGCAAAGAGGCCGCCGTCGGTCGGCTGGGTCCGGACCAGCGCGCCGAAGATCACGACTAAGATTACGGGGAAGAAGAACGTAAAGAAGACCGCGGTCCGGCGGCGGAGGAACGAGTGCCACGCGGCGACCGCCTCCGATCGAATCCGTCGACCGCGGCTCATTGGTCGCCTCCTGCGGCGGCACGCTCGGTCGGCCCTTCGGCTTCCCCCTCGGTGATCGCGCTCGCTCCCGGCGTCATCGCGCCCTCGAAGCTCTCGCCGGTGAGCTGCAGGTAGACGTCCTCCAAACTCGGTTCGGTCCACGTCAGCGAGTCGTAGCTGATGTCTGCGTCCGAGAGCACGTCGACTGCCTCGCCGATATCGACCGGCGAGACGCCGTCGACGACGACCTCACCCGGGCTGGCCGTCGCCGTGAAGTCGGCCGCCGTAAGTGCCGACGCCGCCGCGTCGCTGGCGTCGGTCCCGATCACGAGCCGACTCCGGCCGCCGTGGTCGGCGATCAGATCGTCGGGCGTGCCGACCGCGACGAGTTGGCCGTCCTGGAGCAACCCCACACGATCCGAGAGCCGCTGGACCTCGGCCATCGAGTGGCTGGTGAGCACGACTGTCGTCCCACCGGCCGCGAGCGATTCGAGCAGTTCCCACAGCGCGCGTCGACCCACGGGATCGATGCCGGTGGTCGGCTCGTCCAAGAAGAGTAGATCCGGATCGTTGACCAGCGCGGTCCCGACACAGACCCGGCGCTGTTGGCCCCCAGAAAGCGTCTCGTACCAGCTGTCGGCCGTTTCGGTAAGCCCCACGTCCGCCAGCACGGCGTCGGTGTCGCGGGCGTCGTCGTACAGTCCGGCGTAGTAGTCGATCATCTCCCGGGCGGTGAGCCGCGCGGGCGGCGAAAACGACTGCGGCAGCAGGCCGATCCGCTCGCTGTCGACGGCGGTCGGCTCCTGTCCGAAGATTCCGATGTCGCCCGTCACCGGCGTCGTCCCGGTGAGCGCCCGGATGAGCGTGGTTTTTCCGGCTCCGTTCGGGCCGATCAGGCCGAACACCTCGCCTTCGGCCACCGTGAGGTCGACTCCATCGAGCGCAACGGTGTCGCCGTAGGTTTTGCCCACTCCAGTGGCGACGACAGCCTCGTTCATACCGGCAGTCGGGGGGGTTCGGGCCTAAAAATTCCGTTTCGCCGGTCGGATATTCCTCTGGGAGCCGAACCAGCTATACTGCTTCGTTACAAAGGGGGTGATGATGGACCGTCGGGCGATACTCTCGACTGTCGGCCTCCTCATGCTGATAGTCATTGTTATCGCGGTTGGATTCACGGTCAGCCTCGCTATTTTCCTGTAGCGACCGGCCACCGAAAATATCCCACGGCACCCCCGACGGGATGTGTTTTTGGTTCCGTAGCTCCGAGACTGAGTATGACCGATTCGACACGACGCGAGCGGCTCGCCGAGACGCTCGGCGCGGAGCCAGCGACCGCCAGCCAGCTCGCCGACGAGCTCGACACGCCGGTCTCAACCGTCTATCAGGATCTCAAACACGTCGCCCGCTCGGTCCGCTACGACGAGGACAGCGAGTTTCTCGTCGCACCGCCCGAATGCAGCAGCTGCGGGTTCAACAACTACGACGACCCGGTCAACTACCCCTCGCGGTGCCCGGAGTGCCGCAGCGAATCCATCGAGGAGGCCGTTTTTAAAATAGAGTAGCCCGTAACGACCAGCAGTCAGGCCGGGGTTTCGACGCCGAGTTCCTCGAGCAGTGTCTCGGCGGCGGCCGCCGAGGATTCGGGGCCGCGGGCGGTGATCAGGTCGCCGTCGACGGTGACGCTTGTTTCCGCATCGAGTTCGGCGTCCCAGTTGCCACCGGCCTTGATGACTTCGTCCTCGGTCAGATACGGCAGTTTCCGGCCGTCAGGCATCAGGTCGTTGTCGTCGACGATGTCGACCTCCCACTCGTTGGGGAACCCGGTTACATCGCGGCCGTCGACCAGATACTCGCCCGAGTCGTCGTGGGTGAAGCCGAGCAGGCCGACCGCGTGACAGACGACCAGTGCCGTCCCCTCGTCGCCAGCTACGGCGTCGGCCAGCAGTTGGCGGGCGTGGCGGTCGGTGTTGATGTCCCAGGCGGTGCCGTGGCCGCCGGGGAAGACGACCGCGTCGTAGTCGGCCGCGTCGACGGTGGCGATCGGCTCGGGGTCGGCCAGTCGCTCGTCGTTGTTGTCGCACTCCGTGACCCGGTTGGCGACCTCCTTGCCCACCGCCTCGGGGTCGATCGATCGCTCGTCGACGACCGGCGGCTCGCCGGTCGGGGTTGCGACCGTTGCGTCGACACCTGCCTCGTCGAGTGCCAGCAGCGGTTCGATACATTCTTCGCCCCAATAGCCCCGCTCGCTAACTACGAATAGTGCGTTCGTCATGCAATCGGTATTGGGACTGAAGCCGCAAAAGGAACCGTGTCGACGGCGTGGACTGTTCAGTCAGCCGAAACTCGGTTTCAGGCGTTCGGGACGGCGGCGTCGAGCGCGCGGCGGGCCTTGTCGATCTCGGTCTGGACGATGAACGTCTCGTCGGAGCCATGGTCGACGACCGCCTCAAGGGCGCGTTTGGTGCCGATCTGGCGAAGTGCCCACGCGGCCTGTGCGCGAACGTTCGAATCCTCGTCGGCTTTGAGGGCTTCGGAGAGGGGTTTGATCGCTCGCGTGTCGCCGAGCAGGCCGAGCGCGCGGGCGGCCTGTGGTCGGACGTTGTCGTTGTCCATCAGGAGCTTGTTCGCCAGCGGCTGGACGGCTTCCTCGTCGCCGATTTCGCCGAGCGCGCGGAAGGTGACTTTCTGAAGTGCGGGATCGGAATCGGCGTCGACGTACTCCACGAGGGTCTCTACTGCTTCGGTCGCGCCCATCTTGCCGAGGATCTTGATCGCCGTTTTGTCGCGCTTGCCCGCCAGCTGAAGCATCTCGTCGATGGCCTCTTGTGTTGCTGCGACCGGGCCCATGCGGGCCAGCGTGTCGAGACAGTGTTCCTCCATGAAGTCCGAATCGAGGAGGTCGTAGGCAAGCAGGACCATCTCGGTGTTGCCGCGATCCTCGTGTTCCTTGAGCGCGGCCCACTCCGGCGGGTAGTCCTTGATGTGGCCCAGCACGTCGTAGTAGCCTTCCGCCCGGAGGGTCTCCCGGACGGTCAGATCCGACCACTCTTGGGCCTCGTCGAGATCGGCATCGAGGGTGTCGACGGCTTCGACCAGCGATTCGAGCGTTTCGCTGTCCTCGTCGGGGTCGAGGTCGGCCTTTGTGACCGCGGCCGCGCTGTCGCTGAGTGCGTCGAGTGCGCTGTCGAGGCCGGTCACCGCGTCGTCGACCGGCGAATCCAGGATCTCGCCGACTGTCTCGGCGAACGCCGCGACGGCGTCGACGACCTCGCCTTCGCCCTGGTCGGTCCAGTCGCCGTCCTCGATGGTCGGCTTGGCCGCCTCGATGTCGTCGGTGACATCCTCGGCGTAGGGACCGCGCTGGGCTTCTAAGTTGTCGCGGTACTCCTCGATCTGGGATTCGAGTTCGTCGGCCGGACTCTCCTCGTCTTCGTCGTCGGGAACCGGCAGTTCCGATTCGTCGAGTTCCGACTCGATGTCGTCGAGGTCGGCCTCGATGTCGTCGAGATCGGCCTCGGTCTCGGCGGCCTCCAGGGCCTCGCCGACGGCCTCCAGTCGCTCGCTGAGGCTGTCGACAGTCTCGGCTTCCTCGTCGCCGTTGCTCATATACGCTCTCTCCGTGCGTCTCTCAAAAGAGCGTTTCCATTCCGTAGCCTCCGGTCCCGCGGCGATCCCTCTACCGGAACAACCGCGTCACGAGCAGGTGGTAGTCCTCGTGGGGGTCGTAGCCGCGGAACAGCAGGCTGTTTGTCATCACGCTCACGCTCGATCCGGCCATCGCTAGCCCTGCCAGCGCCGGGTTCAGCAGGCCCAGCGAGGCCACCGGGATCAGTACCGCGTTGTAGCCCAGCGCCCAAAACAGGTTCTGCCGGACCTTCGAGAGCGTCGCCTCCGAGAGACGGATCGCCTTCAGCACGTCGGCGGGGTCGTCCCGCATCAGTGTCACGTCGGCGCTCTCGATGGCCACGTCGGTCCCCGAGCCGATCGCCACACCGATGTGGGCGGTCGTCAGCGCGGGGGCGTCGTTGACGCCGTCGCCGACCATCATCACCCGGCTGCCGTCGGCCTGCAGGTCGTCGACCTCGTCGGCCTTGTCCTCCGGCAGGACTTCTGCCCGGACGTTGTCGGGGTCGATCCCGACCTCTTTGGCGACCGCGCTCGCGGTCCGTCCGTTGTCGCCGGTCAGCATGACGACCCCGAGGCCGCGCTCCTGGAGTTCGGCGACGGTCTCTTTGGCGCTTTCGCGGACCGTATCGGCCGTGGCGACGACACCGACGAGTCGCCAGTCGGCTTGCGGCTGATCGCCGCTCCCGTCGCGGTTCTCGCTGCGCTCTGAACCGCGCACGGCGACGAGCATCGCCGTTTTACCTTCGCTTTCGAGTCGTTCCATTTCCGCGGCGGCCGGTTCGGGGTCGATCCCGTTGTCGGCCATCAGTTTGCGGTTGCCGACCAGCGTCTCTCCGTACTCGCTTTCAGCGCGGACGCCGTGGCCCGGCACGTTTTCGAACTCCTCGGCCTCGGCGACGTCGATGCCACGCTCACGGGCAGCGTCAACGATCGCCTCTGCAAGCGGGTGTTCGGAGCCCGATTCCGCGCTGGCGGCCGCCCCGAGGACAAGCGATTCGTCGACCGGTGGCGCACCGACTGGCTCCGCATCGTCGACGCGCTCGGCGACGCCGCCGTCGGTTGCGGGCTGGTCGAGAGCCACGACATCCGTGAGTTCCATCTCGCCGTGGGTCAGCGTCCCCGTCTTGTCGAAGACCACGGTGTCGATGCCGCGGGCCTTTTCGAGGATGTCCGCGCCCTTGAACAGGACGCCGTTGGTCGCCGAGATGGTCGAACCGACCATCGTCGCGGCGGGCGTCGCCAGTCCGAGCGCGCAGGGACAGGCGATCAACAGCGCGCTGGCGAGGACGATCATCGAGAACTCCACCAGTGGGACGCCACCGGCCACGGGACCGCCGCCGACGGGCGACCACAGCGGCAGCGACTCGGCGAGGCCGAACAAGGTGTCCGGAAACAGATACCACAGCGTCGCCCACAGCAGGGCGTTGGCGATCACCGCGGGGACGAAGTAGGCGCTCACGCGGTCGGCCAGCCGCTGGATATCCGGCTGGCGCGCCTGAGCCTCCTTGACGCGTTCGACGATCTGCTGGATCGCGGTGTCCTTGCCGACCCGCGTCGCCTCGACGGTCAGCACGCCGTTTTCGTTGATCGTCGACCCGACAACCTCGTCGCCCTCGCTTTTTTCGACCGGGACGCTCTCGCCGGTCACCATCGACTCGTCGACCGCGCTCTCGCCGTCGACGACGACGCCGTCGGTCGGCACGCGCTCGCCCGGTCGGACTTTTAGGTGGTCGCCGACCGCGACATCGGCCAGCGGGATCGTCTCCTCGCTGCCGTCCTCGCGGATGATCGTTGCTTCCTCGGCTTCGAGTTCGAGCAGTGAGCGCAGGGCGTCGCTGGCCTGGGCCTTCGAGCGGGCTTCGAGCCAGTTGCCGAGGGTAATGAACCAGAGGATGAACGCCACGGCCTCGAAGTACAGCCCACTTTCGACCGACAGCAAGCCCAACAAGACGACCGTACTGTAGATGTAGCCGACCGAGGTCCCCATCGCCACCAGCGTGTCCATGTTGGCCTGGCCGTTGTTGACCGCGGCGTGGTAGGCTCCGACGAGGAACTCTTTGCCGAGGGTCGCCATCAACAAGGTGGCGAGGCCGAACTCGATCCAGCCCAGCGGCACCCCGGCAATGGCCTGCGGCAGGAACTCGCCGACGAGCATCTCGGCCATCACGAACCCGAACGGGGCGGTCAGCAGCCCGCCGAAAACGACGAGTTTCCACTGTTTTTCCATCTCGCGTTGGGCGACCGACTCGCGTTCGGTTCCCGCTTCGTCGTCGCCCTCCTCGGGTCGCACCGGTTCGTAGCCCGCCGCTTCGATGGCATCGTAGATCGCCGAAAGGTCGGTGTCGATCGGGTTGTACTCGATGGTCGCCTCGTCGGATGCGAAGTTAACCGTCGACTCGATGACGCCCGGTACCGACTCGGTTGCGTCGGCGACCGCCGCCGAACAGGTCGAACAGGACATCCCGCCGACCTCGACCGAGAGCGTCTCGGCGACCGGCTCGTAGCCCGACTTCTCGACCGCTTCGTAGATCTCACCGAGACTCACCGCCTCGGGGTCGTAGGTCACCGATCCCTCGTCGGCGGCGAAGTTGGCACTCACCTCCTCGATACCCGCGAGGGAGCCGACTGCCTCCTGGACGTTGCCCACGCAGGTGGCACACGACATCCCTTCGATCTCCAATCGCGTTGTTCGACTCATGGGTGTATATACGGGTCCCTATTTCATGAGGATTGTGGTTTCAAAACGAAAGCAAAAACGGCATCCGACTTTCGATCATACGGCTAAAAAGCCCTCAGAATCAAACCCTTTCAGGTGATGCGGTCGAGTTGCAGCGAGATCCCGCCGACACAGAGCAGCAATACGACGAGATTGAACGCCCCACGGAAGAAGACGCGGTACTCTCTGGCGATCAGTTCGTTAATGATCCCGCCGATAGCGCTGTACAGCTGGACCGCCGAGACGAGCGCGAACAAGACGAGCCCCGCCAGCGCGAGGTAGTTGAGGACGGTGCGGAGGTCCCGCGAGCCGAACACGGAATCCGTGTTCGCTCCGCCATCGCTTCGCAGGTGGGTCGGTTCGGCTCGGTCTGGATCGTGGCTCTCGTCAGTCATTGTCCTGGGGTCGTCGGTCGTTGGTGTGGCTGTCTCGTCGCTCATGTCGACCGCCTCCGGGCCAGCAGTGCCGTCGCAAGCACGGCGATGAGGCCGACAGCGACGCCGAAGCCGGGCGTCTCTTCACTCGTTCCATCCGCCTCTCCCCGGTCGCGACTCATCTCTTCGCCAGGCTCCGACTCGAAGTCCGAGGCCTCGAAGGCGACCTCTTCCTCGGTTTCGTCGGCGCTGATCCGCTCGCTCGGGTCGAGGTTGGCAACGCTCTGGGCGGAATCAACGTGAACCCCATCGCGCCAGAGGACAGCGTCGACGTAGTAGTTGTACTCGTTGGGCACCGACACCTCGGCGTCGACGGTCGCGGTGCGGCCGGCGCGAATATCGCCGACAGGGACGGTCACGCGGTCGGCGACGACGTTCGATTCGGCCTGCCGGGCGGTGAACGTCACTTCGAGATCGCTGGTCTGGGCGTCGCCCTCGTTCGTTAGTGCTCCCGAAAGGTCGAGTCGCACCTCGCTGTCGTCGCTCGATCCGATGGCGACCGACACCGGTTGGACCGCGCCCGTCTCGGCGAACTCGACGTTCGATTCGGCGTAGGCAGGCGTCAGGGCTTCAAGGCCGCTAACGCTTCGTCTGGCGACATCCACGCGCTCGCCGTCGCGGAAGACGATCGTCTCGATCGCGTAGCCGCCCTCGCGGTCAACGGTGAGATTGGTCCGGACTGGCGTCTCACGGTCGCCTTCCAAGGAGCCGACATCGACGCTCCGCTCGGTTGCGACGAGGTTCGACTCGCTGTCGGTCGCCCGGAACAGGACGGTCACGTTTTCGGTCGGGTTTCCGAAGTGGCTGAGTCTGGCCTCGACCGCGAGCGTGGCCGTCTCGCCGGTTACCTCGCCCGGCGATATGGGGACCTCTTCGATGTCGAGGTTCCCCGGCCGGAGGTCGTCGGTCGGATCGGCCATGGCGTCGGGAACTGCCACGGCGGCGACACCCGAGGCGACGACCACGACGATGGCCGCGGCGACGACTGTCTTTTCGAGTTTCATGTCTCCCCGGTTATCTGTTGTTTATAAATGCTTTGTGAAGAATCAAAGGGGCGCTGCGAGGCGGTTCGGTGCCGCCTACGCGCCTTCTTGCAGCCGTTCGAACCGGTCTTCGAAGTTCGACAGACAGGAGCCACAACAGAAGTGGTACTGGGTGCCGTCGATGACGGCCGACTCGCCCTCGCTGGTGACCGCGTTGCCGCACTCGTCGCAGTCGACCGCGAGCTGGGCCTCGCCGATTCGGGGCGTCCAGGAGGCATCCGACAGCAGACTCACGTCGATCTCCCGGAGTCGGTCTGTGTCGACGCCCGCAAGCAGGTCGTCGACGCCGTCCGGGCCGAGCGTTGCGTGGATGACCACGCGCGCGTCAGCAGTCACGTACAGGTGTTCGATCCGCTCGCGGCCGCGGAGACTGTCGGCGACCGCCTCCGTTTGGCCGGGGTCGACCGAGAGGTCGACGAGCACCGCCACGCCGTCTCGGAGCATCGAACTGTCGAGATCCAGCGTGAATCCCTCGATGACGCCGAGGTCTTCGAGGCGGTCGATCCGGTCGGCGACCGCGGGCGGCGAGAGGTCGACGTGGTCGGCGATCTCACTGTAGGGACGCCGGGCGTTCTCCAGGAGAAGCCGAATAATTGTCCGGTCGGTGTCGTCGAGGTCGCGCATGGGTCGACCCACGTAACCGACACCAGTGTCGCTTACGATCCGACTTTGGTTTCGAAACTCGATCCGCGAAGTACCCGCATCTTACAATCCGTCACCGTCGAGGATCACCCGACAACACTGTTCGGCGGCCTCGATGTGGTCGTCCGCGATTTCGTCGCCGGTTTCGGCGGCCGACTCGAGCAGGTCGGCGGCCTGCCGGACGCGCTTGTGGCGCGTCTCGCTGTCGAGTCCCTCACTCGCTGCATCGCGGGCGACGGCTTCGGCTTCGCCGAGCCACCGGTTCGTTGCCGGTGGGACCGGTCGCTCGGCGGTCGCGGTGAGGTGATCGGCCAGCGCGTCGATGGCGGCCCGCGGGTCGGTCGGCACACGGGATGGGTCGGTGGGCATACGAGACCGTTCTGTGAGCCGCCGTGTAGCCCTTTCGCCGGTCGGGGCGTTTCGTGTCGCTGTCATCACCTTACTTATATGCGTGGGGTCGAGAAGGGCGACTAGTACGATGACTGAGATGCCCACAGTCGGCCGACGGCGGCTGCTCGAACTCACTGGTGTCGGTACTGGAGTCGCTGTTTCCGGTTGTATGAATCAACTCGGCGGCGGTGGCGACGGCCGACAGGTGACCGTCTCGATCCAACCCGATCAGGAAACACTGCAGGCCCGCCAGCAGGAACTCCAAGAGGAGCTGCTGGCCGGGAATATCTCCCAGGCGGAGGCCCAACAGCAGTACCAAGCGACCCAACAGGAGGCCCTCGCCGACGCGGTCGACACCGCCGAGGACGTGTTCGCCTCCTCGGATATCAGTATCGAAGACCGGATCGCCGAACAGGGGCTCCTCTTGGTCGCTGGCGGGGATTCGGACATCCTCGACAGCCTCGATACGGACGTGGTCCAACTGATCGCCGCCGGAAGTCTCTTCGAGCAGGCACGGGCGGCCCAGGAACAACAGCAGCAACAGCCGACACCCCAGCAACCCCCCGAGACGAACGAGTCGACCGACACTCAGTCGACCGAAAACGGCTCGACAACCGAGTAGCCGACCGTTTGGTGACGGATTCGTCCCCGACACGGACCCTTTTTGCGTCTCGCTGGCCCAGTAGCCGTATGAACGATCCCCTCGCCCGCAACCGCTTGGATGACGAGGCCAGCCCGTATCTCCGGCAACACGAGGACAACCCGGTCAACTGGCAGCCGTGGGACGACACCGCCCTCGAAGCCGCCAAAGAACAGAACAAACCGATCTTCCTGTCGATCGGCTACTCGGCGTGCCACTGGTGTCACGTCATGGAAGAAGAGAGCTTCGAGGACGACGCGGTCGCCGAGCGTCTCAACGAGAACTTCGTCCCAATCAAAGTCGACCGCGAGGAGCGGCCCGACCTCGATAGCATCTACATGACGGTCTGCCAGCTCGTGACGGGCCGGGGGGGCTGGCCACTGTCGGCGTGGCTCACCCCCGACGGCAAGCCGTTCTACATTGGGACCTACTTCCCGCCCGAGCCGCGGGGCCAGATGCCCGGCTTCAGCGACCTCCTGGACAGAATCAGCGATTCGTGGACCGACCCCGAACAGCGGGCCGAGATGAAACAGCGCGCCGAGCAGTGGACCGATGGCGCACGCGACCAACTGGAGTCGACACCGGACGAGCCCGGCGAGTCGCCCGGCACCGAGCAGCTCGATGATGCCGTTCGGGCGGCGCTCCGGTCGGCCGACCGGGAGTTCGGCGGCTTCGGCTCCGACGGCCCGAAGTTCCCCCAGCCCGGCCGGATCGATCTGTTGCTCCGCGTCTATGCCCGCAGTGGCACCACCGACGCCCTGGATGTCGCTACCACCACGCTGGACGGGATGGCGACCGGCGGCGTCTACGACCAACTCGGCGGCGGCTTCCACCGATACGCGGTCGACCGGGAGTGGACGGTGCCGCACTTCGAAAAGATGCTGTACGACAACGCCAGCCTCCCGCCGCTGTATCTGGCCGCCCACCAACTCACCGGCCGGGACCACTACGCTGACGTAGTTAGCGAGACCCTAACGTTCATTGACCGTGAGCTCACCCACCCCGAGGGCGGCTTCTACAGTACGCTCGACGCTCGGAGCGGCGACGAGGAGGGAACGTTCTACGTCTGGACGCCCGAGGAGGTCGACGACCTGCTCGACGACGAGGACGCCGCCCTGTTCTGTGACCGGTACGGCGTCACTGACGAGGGTAACTTCGAGCACGGGACGACGGTCCTGAACGTCTCCGCTACCGTCGAGGATCTCGCCGACGAGTACGACTTGTCGGTCGACGAAATCGAACGCCGTCTGGCTGACGCCGAGTCGACGCTGGCCGAGGCCCGCGAGGACCGCACCCGACCGCCGCGCGACAAGAAGGTCCTCGCCGGCTGGAACGGGCTGATGATCTCCGCGTACGCGACGGCCGCTCAGGTACTCGACCCCGACTACACCGACCGGGCCACTGCCGCGCTTTCCTTTATCAAAGACGAACTGTGGGACGCCGACAGCGGCCGACTCACCCGCCGATTCATCGACGGCGACACCAAAGGCGACGGCTATCTCGAAGACTACGCCTTCCTCGCCCGGGGTGCGTTCGACACCTACCAGGCCACCGGCGAGGTCGACCACCTGCAGTTCGCCCTCGAACTCACCGAGACGATCGTCGACGAGTTCTGGGACGCCGACGAGGGAACTATTTATTTCACACCGCAGCACGGCGAGCAGTTGGTGACCCGGCCCCAGGAGCTCGACGACCAGTCGACGCCCTCCAGTCTCGGCGTGGCGACCGACCTGTTGCTCGTTCTCGATGGGTTCGTTCCAGACGCCGACTACACCGAGATCGCCGGGCGCGTGCTCGAAACCCACGGCAACCGGATCAGCGGCAACCCGCTCCAACACGTCTCGTTGACGCTGGCGGCGGACCGCTACGCCCACGGCGGCGCGGAACTCACTGTTGCGGCTGACGAACTCCCGGCCGACTGGCGCGACGCGCTGGCCGACCGGTTTCTGCCCGGCGTCGTTCTCGCCCATCGACCCCTGACCGACGAGGGACTCGACGCGTGGCTCGACAAGCTCGGATTCGACGAGGCCCCATCGGTGTGGGCCGGACGCGAGGCCGCCGACGGCGAGCCGACCGTCTACGCCTGTCAGTCGTTCAGCTGTTCGCCGCCCGAAACCGAGATCGAACCCGCACTCGACTGGCTCGATTCCAACCGCTGAAACGCTGCTCGTAGCCGGCTCCTACCGATCCAACTATCCGACACGAAACCGATTCCCAGCCGCTGGGAGTCGTGCGATACCGTTAAAAATCGTCCCATGAACGCATAGATATGGCTGACCAAGCCAACCCGTTCGAAAGCCTACAGGAACAACTCGATGTCGCTGGCGAGTACGTCGACGTCCAGTCGGATGTACTCGAGCGGCTGAAACACCCCGAGCGCGTCCTCGAAACCACACTCGCGGTCGAACTCGACGATGGGTCCATCGAACTGTTCGATGCCTACCGCTCGCAGTTCAACGGCGACCGCGGACCGTACAAAGGCGGGATCCGCTATCATCCCGGAGTCACCCGTGACGAGGTGAAGGCACTCTCCGGCTGGATGGCCTACAAGTGCGCCATCGTCGACATCCCCTACGGCGGCGGCAAGGGCGGAATCGTCGTCGACCCCAAACAGTACAGCGAAGACGAACTCGAACGTCTCACACGCGCGTTCGCGGCCGAGCTTCGCCCCCTGATCGGCGAGGACAAGGACATCCCCGCACCGGATGTCAACACCGGCCAGCGCGAGATGAACTGGATCAAAGACACCTACGAGACCCTCGAAAACACGACCTCGCCGGGTGTCATCACGGGCAAAGCACTCGACTCCGGCGGTTCGGAGGGCCGCGTCGAGGCGACCGGCCGGTCGACGATGCTGACTGCTCGGGAGACCTTCGAGTGGCTCGGCCGTGACCTTTCGGAGGCGACCGTCGCCGTCCAGGGCTACGGCAATGCGGGCTCGATCGCTGCCCGACTCATCGACGAGCAGGGCGGGACGATCGTCGCGGTCTCGGACTCCAGCGGCGGCATCTACGACCCCGACGGGCTGGACGCCGAGGCAGTCGCCGACACGAAAGCCGAGACCGGCAGCGTCGTCGACCACGCCGCCGAGGAGATCAGCAACGACGAGCTCCTGACGCTCGATGTCGACCTGCTGATCCCGGCTGCGCTCGAAAACGCCATCGACGAGTCGCTGGCTCACGACGTGAGCGCCGACGTGATCGCCGAGGCCGCAAACGGCCCGATCACACCGAACGCCGACGAGGTCCTCACCGAGAAAGACGTCTACGTTGTCCCCGACATCCTTGCCAACGCGGGCGGCGTCACCGTCTCGTACTTCGAGTGGGTCCAGAACCGCCAGCGCTTCTCCTGGACCGAACAGCGCGTCAACGAGGAACTCGAACGCGTGATCACAAGCGCCTTCGACGACCTCGTCGAGACCTACGAGTCCAACGGAACGCCGAACCTCCGGACGGCGGCCTACGTTGTCGCTATCGAACGGGTCGTCGACGCCTACCTGCAGGGCGGCAACTGGCCGTAGGGACTGCCTAACTGCCGCTACTCGCTGGGTGCCTGCAGCTCTTTGCCGAGATAGGCGGCGATCGGCACCGCCTCGGATTCGACGAACCGCGCGAGTTCCTCGCCGTCTTGTTCGACGACGACGGTCGGAATGTACTCGATGCCGTACTCCTCGACGCCGGGGCCGGTTTTCGAGCCGTCATCTTTCTTTTCAACAGGGTAGTGTTCGACGTTCCCGAGGTCGACGCCTGCGGCTTTCAGCGCAGCCCCGAAATCCGGCAGCTGCTCTTGGCAGTCGATACACCAGTCGCCCCCCCAGACGTGGAAGGTGTAGTCGTCGGCTCCAAGCGCGGCGATCGACTCCTCGAATCCGGCAGGCTCCCACTCCGTACTCGGCTGCATCGTCTGTAACTCCATACACCCGCTTCGCCAGCGATCACCAAAACCTCCCCGGCTCTGTGAGTAGTCCGTGAATAACTACCTGTCTCCGTTAGGCGTTTAGGCTCCGGTAGAGAAGGACGACGCAATGGACCAAAGCATTCTCGACACCATCGGTTCGCCGCTTGTCGAAGTCGACTCGCCTGAGGGCGCGACGATCGCGGCCAAACTCGAATCGCGGAACCCCGGCGGCTCGGCCAAAGATCGACCCGCGCTGTGGATGATCGAAACCGCCGAGGAAGAGGGCACGCTCACACCCGGCGACACCATCGTCGAACCGACCAGCGGCAACACGGGAATCGGCATCGCCATGGTCGGCGCGGCCAAAGGCTACGACGTCCGGATCGTGATGCCCGCCTCGAAATCCCCCGAGCGGCGCTCGATCATGAACGCCTACGGTGCGGAGCTCGAACTCGTCGAAGGCGACATCTCCGATGCGAAGGATCGGGCCGACGAGATCGAAGCCGACGAGGACGCCGTCCAGCTCCGGCAGTTCGAGAACGCCGCCAACCCCCAATCGCACTACGAGACGACCGCCCCCGAAATCTTGGAGCAGATCGGCGATCGGACCGTCGACGCCCTCGTTGCAGGCGTCGGCACCGGCGGAACGATCACGGGCATCGGTCGGCGGCTCCGCGAGGCGTTCCCCGAGATGGAGATCGTCGCGGTCGAACCCGACGACTCGGCGGTGATTTCGGGCGAGGAACCAACGGGAGACAGTTTCCAGGGGATGGGGCCCGGGTTTATTAGCCCCAATCTCGACACCGAAATCATCGATTCGGTCGAGGTGCTGTCGGCCGACGCCGCCGAAGCCGAGTGTCGACGCCTCGCCCGCGAGGAGGGAATCTTCGTCGGCCAGTCCAGCGGAGCCTCGAACCTCGCGGCCAAACGCGTCGCCGAACGGCTCGTCGACGCCGGTATGGACGACCCGCTGGTCATCACGGTCTACTGGGACAGCGGCGAGCGCTACGTCTCGACCGGGATGTTCGACGCCGAGTAGCCGTCGGGCGCGGAATCCTTTTTATCCGGTAGTTGTTCTGTCGGCCCATGCAGACTCGTTCGATGGCCCTCGTCGACGCCTTCACAACTGACCCGCTTTCGGGCAACGCCGCCGGTGTAGTCCCCGACGCCGACGGACTCTCCGACGCCCAGTGTCAGGCGATCGCCCACGAACTCGCGGTCAGCGAAACCGCCTTCGTATCGTCGTCGGCCGACGCCGACCGACAGGTCCGGTATTTTACGCCGACACAGGAAGTCGACCTCTGCGGCCACGCCACGGTTGCAGCCCACGCTTTCCTCCACGACGAGGGGCAGCTCAGCGCTGGTAGCCACAGCCTAGCGACCGCTGTCGGCGTCCTGGAGACCGAGATCGACGAGGACGGCACCGTCTGGATGACACAGGATACGCCGACCATCGAGCAACAGGAGATCGACTACGACCGGCTGGCCGAGGCGCTCGGGTGCGAGGTCTCGACTCTCCAGGACGTGGGCGCGGATATCCCGGTCGCTCGCGCGTCGACCGGCCTCCCGGTGCTCGTCGTGCCGATCAACTTCCTCGAATCGCTCGGCGGCCTCCAGCCGGATATGGGCGCGATCGAAGCGCTTTCGGAGGAATACGATGTCGCGGGCGTCTACGTCTTCACGTTCGACACCTTGTCGGCTGATTCGACGGCCCACGGTCGGTTTTTTGCTCCCGCTGTTGGTGTCGACGAAGACCCTGTCACCGGCACCGCCAGCGGGGCCTGTGCGGCCTACTTCCACACGGCCGGGAGTGCCGCCTTCGACGACCTCGACGACGAACTCGTCTTCGAGCAGGGTGACTTCCTCGACCGGGCTGGCCGCGTTCGGGCGCGTGTCGACTATGAAACCGGATCAAGGCGTGTCTGTGTGGGTGGGCAGGCGGTGACAACAGTCGACGGAACGATCACAGTCCCCGAAGACGAGGCCGACGACATCATCGAGGCCTGAGCGTCTTATAACTGGCTAGCCAGTTGTCGGTCGCTAGTTAAGTTCGTTCCGTGTCGACCTCACGGCTGTTCGACCGAGTGCGATCTGGGTTTGTCGCTCGGTCGATCCCGTCTTCGGTCTCGACGATTTTGTCGAGGCGGTGTTCGAACTCCTCGTCGGTGAGTTCGCCGCGAACGTAGCGACCTTCGAGTTCGGTGACGGGGTCGACGGTATCGTCGTCGGTCTGTTGTGTATCGTCGCCGCGGAGCTGCTGAACGCCGAACCCGCTCATAAACAGCAGCACAAAAAAGGCAAAAAAGCCGAGAACTGCGTTGGCTTCGGCGAGGATGAAGACGGGCACGAGGAGCACCGACAGCACTGTGAGGCCGACGCCACCGGCCGCGAGAATCAGGAGTGCGCCGCCGAACGGATGGTCCTGGAGCCACGAGAGCCAGCGATCCATAGCCGACCATCCACGTGACAACTAATAGACGTTATGCTCGCTGAAATCAGGCCAGTTCCTGCTCGCGTTCGAGTTCGCGGAGTTTCTCGATCCGCTTTTCGGTCGGCGGGTGGGTGCTGGCGATCTTGCCGATGAAGCCCGAGCGGATCGGGATAATAAAGAACGCGTTCATTTCGGCCTGCTCGCGGAGGTCGTCCTGTGGCACCTTGTCCATCCGACCGCTGATCGACATCAGTGCGGAGGCCAGTGCCGAGGGGTTGCCGGTAATCGACGCTGCGCCGCGGTCCGCGGAGTACTCGCGGTAGCGGCTGAGCGCCCGGATGAGGAAGAAGGAAATCACCCAGACGACAAGCGAGGCGAGAATGGCCACGTAGACCGGGGCCTGGTTCCGGCCGTTACCGCCGAAGAGCCAGCCCCACCGGACGACGATAAAGGCGATCGTCGAGAGGAACGACGCGATGGTCATCACCATCACATCGCGGTTTTTGATGTGGGCGAGTTCGTGGGCGAGCACACCCTCTAACTCCTCTTGATTGAGCGTTCGCATGAGGCCGCTGGTGACCGCGACCGTCGCGTTCTCTTGATTTCTCCCTGTGGCAAACGCGTTCGGCACCTGTGAGTCGGCGATGGCGACCTGCGGCTTGGGCAGGTCGGCCTGCTGGGAGAGCCGCTCGATGGTGCGGTGGAGTTCCGGAGCCTCGCTTTCGTCGACGGTCCGCGCGCCCATGCTGTAGAGGGCCATCTTGTCGCTGTAGAAGTACTGGATGAAGGAGAACGCCCCCATCGCGATCACGATCCCGAGGAGGTTGGCGAACTGCGAGAGGATCCCTATAAAGACGAGATACAGGGCAACCAGCAGGAACATCGTGAGTCCCATCCGACCGCGCAGTCCCCAATCGGTCGACCATTGCATACCCACACGTAGCAGTTCAATCCGTTAAACCCTACCGGAGCCGACCGGGCTGTCTGTCGGCTGACAGCGTGGTCCGGGGCTATTTGCGCCTCCGGACCGAACCGTTGTGTGAGGTGTCCCCATGCCATTCACCGACCGGACAGACGGTGGCGAACAGCTAGCCGACCGACTGATCGAGGCGGGCGTCGAGACGGACCTCGTCTGTGCGATCCCCCGTGGCGGCCTGCCGGTCGGTCGGGCAGTCGCCGACCGCCTCGGCGTCCCCCTCGACGTCGTGGTCGCAACCAAACTCGGCGCGCCATCGAACCCCGAACTCGCTATTGGAGCCGTAGCTGGCGACGGCAGCTACTGGCTCAACGACGACCTCGTGAGCCAACTGCGCGTCGACGACGAGTATATCGAACGCGAGCGCGAACGCGAGGCCGAGACCGCCCGCCAGAAGGTCGCCGACTACCGCGGCGGCGAGCCGCTACCCGATGTGGCGGGCAAACGCGTAGTGTTGGTCGACGACGGTATCGCGACCGGGGCAACCGCGATCGCCTGCCTGCGGCAGCTGCAGGCCACCGACGCCGCGGCGGTGATCCTCGCGGTCCCGGTTGCGCCAGCCTCTGCGCGCGCTGATCTCCGCGATGAGGCCGACCGCGTGGTGGTCGTCGACGAGCCCCGGCCGTTCCAGGCAGTCGGCCGCCACTACCGAGAGTTCGGCCAGGTCACCGACGCCGAAGCCATCGATCTCCTCGAAGAGTGAGTGTGGCAGGCACTCACAGCGCCAGTCGGTGTCGCGGCGCTTAACCGGTCGACGGCCATACGAGCCCCTATGAGCGAGTCACGTGAGTTCTGTCCCCGGTGTGGCGACTCGGTCGCCGAGCGGGCCGAACCCCGCCCTGGCGAGCCGCGAAGCGGGGATTCGGTGCTCTGCGACGGCTGTTATTTCGAGGATTTCGATCTCATCGACGCACCCGACCGCGTGCAGGTCACGGTTTGTGGCCGGTGTGGCGCGGTCCACCGCGGCAACCGCTGGGTCGACCTCGGAGCCGTCGACTACACCGATGTCGCCGTCGACGCCGTCAGCGAGGCTCTGTCGGTCCACGTCAACGCCGAAGACGTCGAGTGGGGCGTCGAGCCAGAACAGGTCGACGAGACGACGATCCGGATGCACTGTTCGTTTTCTGGCGTCGTCCGCGGCACCCCGATTAGCGAGCAGCTAACCGTCCCGGTTCGGATCTCCAAGGAGGTCTGCGATCGGTGTGGCCGGATAGCGGGCGGCTACTTCGCGAGTATTCTCCAGGTCCGCGCTGAGGACCGTCCGGTCCGGCCCGAGGAGGCCAGCGAGGCAATCGAGATGGTCGAAACATATGTTGCCAACCGCGAAGCCGACGGGGACCGCGAGGCGTTTATCACCACGGTCGACCGGAGCAACGAGGCCGGGCCGAACATCAAGCTCTCGACGAACAAACTCGGCCAGGCGCTCGCGGGCCGGATCACCGACCGGTTCGGGGGGAGTGTCCACGACTACCCGACGCTCGTCACCGAGGACGGCGACGGCAACGAAGTGTATCGAGTCACCTTCGTCGCCCGACTCCCGAAGTACACCCCCGGCGACGTGATCGATCCCGAAGATGGCGATGGCCCCGTGCTCGTCACGAGTGCCCACGACCGTCTCAAGGGCACACGGCTCCGCTCGGGGGAGCGCTACGAGGCCAGCCACGAGGACGGTACCACCCCGGACGTAACGAAGATCGGCCGCACCGACGACGCGGTCGACACCACCGTCGTTACTGTTGAGGACGAACACGCTGTCCAGGTCCTGGATCCAGAGACCTACGAAGCCAAAACAGTCCGTCGGCCCGACTACTTCGAGCCCGACGACACTGTCCCCGTGCTCAAACACGGTACGACCGTCTATATTCTGCCGGAAGAGACTCTATAAGCGACCTTTTCTGTCCGTAATGGACAGCCATACTATCGCTGATCCAAACTGGTCCGTGATTGCAGATGAGTATCACGTGTGTACTTTTTAGGTAGGTGGCAACAGTCATAGACGGGAGTGTTCCGGACCACCGGTTTGTCGGTGGTTCGAGCCAGCTCCCGGTGTGGCCCTCGAGACGTGCCGACGCGGCTGCTGCGTCGTGGGGTGGGTCCGTAACACGGCTTTAGACGCAGCCCGCTCGGTGGTGTCTCGCCGGTGTCGACCGCGCTGTCATCTCGTGCCCCTCAGGGGCCGAGTTCCTGATAGGTCGTTCGAAGCGTAACCGGTGTCACGGATGCGACCGACGCGGCCTCACTCTGTGTGAGGTTGGCGTCGTTTTCTTTCGCTGCCGTATACAGACAGGCTGCCGCAACCCCGCTTGGGTTTCGGCCGTTGAGAATTCCCTCACGTTCGGTTCGGTCGGCCAACTCGTGAGCCCGGCGTTCGACCGCCGTCGACAGATCGAGTTGGTCGGCATACCGGGGGAGATACTCCCGCGGATGGGTTGGTGCGACCGGCAGGCCGAGCTCGCGGTTCAGCGCGTCGTAGGCGGCCTGAAACTCTTCGCGGCTGCTGTGGGAGGCCTCGGTGATCTCGTCGATCGTCCGCGAGAGCGACTCCATCCGACAGACTGCATACAGACAGGCGGCGACGAAGCCTTCGATCGATCGCCCGCGGAGCAGGTCTTCCTGTTGGGCGGAGCGGAACAGCCGACAGGCGTGATCCCGGACCTGCGTGGGCAACGACTTGTTGCTGACGACGTGTTTGATTCGCGTGAAGGCGTGGACCTGATTCCGGGTTCGTTTATCGCCCAGCCGGGCGCGGTTGTGTTGGCGACGGAGTCGGACGAACTGTCGGCGCTTGGCCGCACTCAACTCTGCGGTGTGGCCGATTTCTGTCGACAGCCCACGGTCGTGTCTGGCGTCGGTCAGCGGCGAGCCGGTCCGCTTGGGGTTCGTGTCGTCGTCGGCAAACGACCGCCACTCGGGACCACGGTCCAGCCGGTCGCTGTCGACGACGAGCCCGCAGTCTTCACACAGCTGTTCGTCGGCGTCGGTATAGATGGCACTGCCGCAGTCGGGGCAGCGTGCAGTCGTGGAGGGCATCGCAGCGCATACTTATCACTCAGTGACAGGTATAATGGTTATATAAATAACAAAAATTCGGGGTTGTCTGGATTTTTTATACGATGAATTGATAAAAGGCCGGGCGTTCGTCGCTTCGACTTCGTCGAGGCCTGTTCACAGAAGCAGCCTTGACCGACCGTTAGGCGTCGATCGTGGCGGCGATCTCATCGAGTTCCGCCTCAGAGAGGTCCGGCGAATCGATCGCGATGGCGTGGATCGGGCCGCTGTCGTCGCCCTCGAATCGGGGGATGATGTGGACGTGGACGTGGGGAACCTCCTGGCCCGCCGCTTCGCCATTGTTGATGCCGATGGTCGTCCCGTCGGCGTCGACTGCCTCCTCAATGGCGGGTGTGATCTCGTGGACCGTCTCGAAGAGATCCGCCGAGAGGTCGGCGGGCAGATCCTGGAGGTGTTCGTACGGTTCTTTGGGAACGACGAGTGTGTGGCCCCGCGCGAGCGGATGGGCGTCGAGGAACGCCAGCGTCGTTTCGGTTTCGTGGACGATTCGGGCCGATATTTCTCCGTCTCTGATCTTCTCGAAGATCGTTTTGGATGCCATACTCCCCGTATAGTCGCACTAATAAAGAACGTTGGTGGCTGACAGCTCACTGCGCGCTGCTCATGGGAGATGGCTGGCGAGCTGCTCGCGGTACGACGCAGCATCGTAACCAAGCCGCGAGCGCCACACTTCCTCGTAGGAAGGATGGAGGATCGGCAGCGTGGTGACGCCGAGGGTCGGACAGTCGACCGGCTGGCCGACTTGTTCGAGAAACTCCTCGACCGACCGATTCTCGAAGGCTAGCACCGAGATGGTGGCGTGTTTCCCGGTCGGGATCACGACCGCAGGCTCGACCCGGTCGATCTCGTCCCGAAGGTGGGGTCGACAGTTCTCGCGTTCGGTTGGCGTCGGGATCGCCCGCTCCCGGAGCTTCACCGACGACCTGCAGTGTCGCGTCCAACGGGCCGTTGCCCCACGAGATACAGTTCCGGGACTCGAAACGCCGGACAGCGACGACAGTCAGCGGTCAGGACGTGGGTATCTGTCGGGTGAGAAAGCGCCTCGCTTCGGTCGGTTGACTGGTCGTCAGTCATGATTTTTGCTCCGTCCTCGCGGTACTCGGTCGACCACGTCACTCGGTCAGTGGGAGTGCGATGCCGAAAACGAATACGGCGATCATCGCGATCACGATCCCACCGAACTCCATCGTGGTAAACAGCGTGTTCAGTGCGCCGGTGAGATCGCCGTACAGCAGGTGCCCCGCCTCTTCGCCGAGGAAGCCCAGCATGACCAGCAGGCCCCCACCGAGCACGCCGTTTTTCACCGTTTTCGAGTAGTCCAGATCTCCGTATCGTCCTGCCATACCTCCCGTTCTGCCGTGGATAATAAAAGGGATTCCGGCTCCGCTGCCCAGCTACTTACCGAGTCGCGCGGCGATTGCCGGAGCCACGCTTACGTCGCTGACCGCGCGTTCGAGGCTGTCAGTCCCGATGACGCGTTCGACCCCCGCGGCGGCGAGTTTGGTCCGTGCGGCCTCGGCCAACACTGGATGGACACACACCGCATAGACATCGCCCGCTCCGCGGCTGTTGAGCACCTCGATGGCCCCGCTCATCGTCCCGCCGGTGGCGATGATGTCGTCGACCACCACCACGTCACGACCGTCGACGGGTGCGTCGCTCGGCGTGAGTTCGATCTCGCCGGTCTCGTAGTCGCGGTCCTTCTCGAAGTAGTCGACTGCCCCCTCGCCGTAGGCGTCCCGCGTCGTCGTCGCCAGCTCGATGGCTCCCTCGTCGGGCGCGACGAACAGCGGATCCTGGAGATCGGAAAGCGGCTCGGCCAGCCCGGCGGCGGCGTCGATCGGCTCGGTCGGTACCGTAAAGAAGTCGGCGACGGCTGGCTCGTGTGGCTCGACGAGGAAGACCCGGTCGGTACCAGTACTGATCGCGCGAGCGGTCGCGCGCACCGAGATCGGTTGTCCCCGTTTGAACGCCTTGTCCTGGCGGGCGTAGCCAAGATACGGGATCACGGTCGTGATGTCGGTCGCCCCGGCCTCACGGACCGCGTCCTGCAGTTGGAGCAGTTCGATGTGGGCATCATTGGTCGCCGTCGAGGCGACGATAATCGCCTCGCTGTCCTCAAACTCGGGGACCGCAGCGAGGGTTTCGCCGTCGGCGAAGCGGTCGTAGGTCGGGACGGTCAGCGAGCCGACTCCCTCGTCGGCGAGCGCGGCCGCCAGCGCCTGGGATGTCGAGGCAGGGACGATCGTGGTCATACTCCCCCGTTTCCCGTCCCACCTAAACCCGGTTTCGGTGTGCGGCCGAGGTTACTTCTCGGATTGCCCCGGTCCAACAGCCAACCCGCTGACCCCGGCTACGCCGAGCAGTTGGTGTCGCCAGCCGTCGCCCGCGTCGACACAGAGCGTCCCGTTTTCGGTTATTGCGGCGACGATCCCGCTGCCGTAGGCGACATCGACTGCTGGCGAGCCGACCGGCAGTTCGTCGCTCTCCCACGGGCTGTCGACGACCGAGCCAGCCTCGCCCTCGGTGTGTCGCATGAGTCCCGAGGGGCCCATCGCGTGAGCATGGCCGTGGCCGTCGCTGGCGACACGGTCGAAGGCTCCCGTCTCGACGCGCTGCCAGCCGTTGCCGAGAGCGAACAGCCCGTCGGCGGTCGCCGCCAGCGGCGTCCCGTGGCCCGCAACATCTCGCACGTCCGAGAGTCCAACGTGTTCCAACCCGTCGTCACCGAGTCGGTAGACGCCGTTGCTGGCCGCGACCAGTTCGCCGTCGACGGCTCGGACACCCTCGGTCTCGCCCAGCCGGTGCCAGTCGCCGCCCTCTCTCGACCACTCGAAGACAGTCCCGGCGTCGGCGGCGACCGGCCCGCCCGGCCCCCAGCCGACAGTTACCGCCTGGTTAAATGTGTCCCCGAGCGGCGAAAACTCCCGCGACTGGACTGTCCGTGACTCGTCGTCGGTATCGGGTACGCTGTGGAGTACGTCGTTGTCGTCGTCGGTGCCGATCAGGACGCCGCGGTTGTCGACCGCTACTGTCTGGACTGCCCCACGGTGGGCGAGACCGAACTCGCCGATCTGGTCGGCCGAGACTGATACCTCGACGAGACCGGTCTCGCTGGCGACGAACAGCGCGGTCGTCCCGAACTTGCTGCCGAAAACCCGTTTTTCGGTGAGCGTCTGCATACAGGGGCTCGGCGGCCCACCTGCAAAAACCTCGCCGGTCGACGCCCAAAGAGATATCCGACGACTTAACCACCGTCGGCAGTAAGCTACCGTACTGTGACTGAGGTACTGTTGATTATCGGGGTGGTCGTAGCGATTTTCGTCGGATACAACATCGGCGGGTCGACGACGGGACCCGCATTCGGCCCGGCGGTCGGTGCCGGGGCGCTCTCGAAGACGCTCGCGGCCGGACTGATGACTGTCTTCTTCTTCATCGGCGGGTGGACCATCGGCCGCCGCGTCGTCGACACCCTCGGCACCGAACTGGTGACTAATCCGGATATCTTCACGTTGCCTGCCAGCATCACCGTGCTGTTTTTCATCGGGCTCGCGCTGTTCGTCGGCAACGTCTTCGGCGTCCCCGCCTCGACCTCGATGACCGCCGTCGGCGCGATCGCCGGGCTCGGACTCGCCAGCGGCTCGCTTGACTGGGCCGTCATGGGCGAGATCGTCTCCTGGTGGCTCGTCGCTCCCGTGATCGGCTTTTGGATCTCGGCGGTCATCGGCCGCTACTTTTATGCGACGCTCAACAAGCGGATCGCCCTTGCCCAAAGCGAGGGGAAGCTTCTAACCGTCGATCGGTCGGGGACGATCCCGGCGATCAGCCTCGGGCCGAACACGACCACACGGGAGCTGTTCGGCACCGCCGTTGTCATCGGGATCGGCTGTATTATGGCCTTCAGCTCGGGGACCAGTAACGTCGCCAACGCGATCGCCCCGCTGGTCGGCAGCGGGGCCCTCGAGATGAACACCGGGATCATCATCGCCTGTATCGCGGTCGGCATCGGTGCGTTCACCATCGCCCGCCGAACGCTCGATACGCTCGGCAGCGATATTACCCAACTGCCGCTGACTGCCGCAATCGTCGTCGCCACAGTCAGCGCCATCCTGGTGGTGGGGCTCTCGGCGATCGGCATCCCCGCGAGTTTCGTCGTCATCGCCACGATGTCGATTATCGGCCTCGGCTGGGGTCGGGCGACCCGAACAATGCGGGCCTCCCGGTCGGATATCTCCGAGAAGGCTGGCGAGACGCGGATGTCGGTCGGCTCGCTTGCGGCCGACACCGAAGGTGAATCCCTCCCACCGATCGGCGAGGAGGAACCCGCCGAGATCCCGAGTGCGTCGGATCTGTTCAACCCCGGTACGACCGCCCGCGTGGTAATTATGCAGAACGTCGTCCCGATGATCTCAACGGTCGGTGCCTACCTCGTCTTCCGGTTCGTTCCCGTCTTTGGCTTCTAGAACCCACGTTTTTCTACTCCGTCGCTCGCTTCGCTCGCTCCGTCGGAAAAACCTGGACTAAAACGTTCCTCGCTCCCGATGGTCGCTCGTCACGATTCACTAACTGGTGACTAACCGCACTGCGACTGCATCAAAAAAGCGCGTTACGCCAGCGGCGTCCGCTCGACGACTGTCCCGTCGACGGTCGGATACTGCTCGACGATCTCGCCTTCGGTTACGTCGCCCTCCTGGACCATCTCTTCGAGGAGCCACCACGCGAGTTCGACGTGGTCGGATTTGACAGTGTAGAACTCATCGGGGACGCCGAGTTCGTCGAGGCGGGCCTCCGACTCCCAGGCCTTGCCGTAGACGAGGGTGCCGTCGTCGGTGATCTCGTCGAACTCCCGACGAATGACTTTGGCCATCCGCTTGAGGCGGTTGCGGTGCTGGGCGGCGTCTTTGAACACGCTGGTACAGAAGTAGACGCGCTCGTGGTCGCCCATCTCCTCTAAGATCGCCTCCTTGGAGCCATCGACCGCCGACATGTGGCCCTCCTGGAGTTCGTACCCCTGTTCCTGCATCCGGCGGTAGTTCCCGTCGCTCATTTCAAATTCATTGATGTTGCAGAACTCCGCCGCGCCCTCGTCGAGGAACTCCAGGAACTCCTCTTCGGCGCGAATGCCGGGGATCTCGAAAGCGGGGGTTAGTCCTTCTTCGCGGGCGATGTGGAGGATTTCTTCCCATTCGGTGCCGTGCATCTCACCCCAGAGTTCGTACGGCGGATGGAACCGAATCTCGTCGAGTCCGGCTTCCGAGAGTCGACGCATGTTCTCGCGGCCGCCCGTGATGCCGGTATACAGGTGGGTGTGGTGGTCCTCGCCAAACTCGTCTTTTAAGAGGTTGAGGTAGCGACAGGTCTTTTCCATCGCCTCCTGCGGTTCCCCGCCGGTGATCGAGGTGCCCAGCGCGTCCATCCGGTGGGCCTCCTCGATGATGTCGGCGTCGTCCTCGACCTTGCGTTCGTTGGCGTAGACATCGGTGACGTTCTTGCGGTTTTCTCCCAGCGGGCAGTAGAAACAGTCCCGCTGGTCACAGTAGCCGTAGACGAAAAGCACCATCTTCCCGCCTTTGGCGCACTGTTCGCAGCCTTTAGAGATCATCAGTTGACTCTGTTACCGCCTGTGGCCACAAAAAGCGTCCGAAACAGCCACTGCCCGTGGGACTCGGTGTCGACCGTCCCCCGTGGCCTCGTCTCCCCCCGCCGGCCCCAGAAAAGTCTTAACGGAGTGCTCACCTATTCCTACACGAATGCTGCTCGTCCTCTGTGTCGACCTCGACGACGACGTTGGCCGGAAGACCGGCCTGTCGACGCCGGTCGTCGGTGCGGAGGCCGTCCGCGAGGCGGCGGTCGCGCTGGCGACGGTCGATCCCGAAGACTCCGACGTCAACGTCATGTTTCAGGGGTTGTCGACCTACGAATCGCTCCGCGAGGAGGGGATCGAGGAGGTCGAAGTCGCGGTCGTCACCGGGGTCGAGGGCAACGACGTGCGGGCCAACCGGACGGTCGGCGAGGAGATCGACACGACGCTGGCGGGCCTCCAGACCGGAGAGGAGGTCCGGGCGATCATCATTACCGACGGCGCACAGGACGAGTCGGTCGTCCCGGTGATCCGCTCGCGGATGCCCATCGACGGCGTCCGCCGGGTCGTCGTCCGGCAGGCCCAGAACCTCGAATCGATGTACTACACAATCAAGCAGGTGCTGGCCGACCCCGAAACCCGGGGGACCATTCTCGTCCCGCTCGGCATCCTCCTGCTCATCTACCCGCTGGTGGTCATCGCCGGCGTCTTCGATGTCGCCGGAGCGGTCGTCCTCGGGCTCATCTCGGCGCTCGTCGGGCTCTACTCGCTGTTCCGTGGACTCGGCCTCGAAGACTCCATCGACAACTCCGTCGACCGCGTGCGCAACGGGCTGTACGCCGGTCGGGTCACGCTGATCACCTACATCGTCGCCGTCGCGCTGATCATCGTCGGCGGCGTCCAGGGCGTCTCGATGATCGACACCGTCGAGTCGACCACGCCCCCGCCGCTGGAGATCGCGACTGCCGCGGCGGCGTTCGTCCACGGTGCCGTCCAGTGGTTCGCCGCCGCCGGTATCACCAGCAGCCTCGGCCAAGTCACCGACGAGTATCTCGCCGGGCGGTTCCGCTGGCGCTACCTCAACGCCCCCTTCTACGTGGTCGCCATCGGGATCGTCCTCTATGGGCTGTCGGGCTTTTTCCTGCCAAGCGTCGGCGGGATCGTCACCCTCTCGCTGCCCGATCTCGCGCTCGCGCTGACGATCGGCACGCTGCTGGGTGTCCTGAGCACGCTTACGTTTGCGATCGCCGAGTCGCGCTACCCCTCACAGCCCGAGGCCGTCTGAGTAGGCGGTGCCTAGTCGTCGGCCGCTGCGGGTTCGGTATGGTTGATTTCGTCGCCCAACAGCTCCAGGAACGCCGCGAGCCACTCGGGGTGATCGGGCCACGCTTGGCCGGTGACGAGGTTCCGGTCGCGGACGACGCCGTCGCCCCACGAACAGCCCGCTGCCTCGCACTCGGCGCGCACCGCGGGGTAGGCCGTCATCTCGTAGCCATCCAGTACGCCCGCCGCGGCCAGAATCTGGGGGCCATGGCAGAGCGAGGCCACCGGTTTGTCGGCCTCGAAGAAGTGCTGGACCGCCTCGATGACGGCGTCGTAGGTCCGGAGGTATTCGGGTGCGCGGCCACCGGGCACACAGAGCGCGTCGTACTCGCTCGGCTCTATGTCGGCCATCGTCGCGTTCAACTCGAAGTTGTGACCGCGGGACTCCATATAGGTCTGGTCGCCCCGGAAATCGTGAATCGCGGTTTTGACCGTCTCGCCGGCCTCCTTGTCGGGACAGACCGCGTCGACACGATGGCCGACCATCTGGAGGGCTTGATACGGAACCATAATCTCGTAGTCTTCGCCGAAATCGCCGACGATCATCAGGATCGATTTGCTCATGGGAACCACTGCACTGTACACTGTTTATAATGATAAATACAGTGTCAGAATCCATGATTGTCGACGGTCAGGATAGTGCTCGCTTGGCGGCAACCAACACGGCGATTCCGGCGACGATGACTCCGATCGTCGTCGGTGCGAGCCCGCCGGAACCCCACTCCCAGCCGAGGAACTGCGTCCCCACGATGGCGACGACGGCGACGAGCAGTCCGACCGTGGTGAGCAGGGTCGACTGACGGTCATCGCTAGCGACCATGTGTCATCCTCCGCGTCCGTTCGTAAAAGTATGTGCCGCGATCCAGGACTACCGGTCGGCCAGCAGCTCGCTGGCGGTCACCAGCGCGTCGAGTTCGAGGTCGTGTTCGGCGAGTCGTTCGGTCGCGCCCTCCTCGCGGTCGACGACCACCAGGACACGATTGATCTCTGCGCCCGCCTCTCGCAGCGCCTCGGCGGCGTCGATCGCGGAGTTGCCGGTGGTGGCGATATCTTCGAGCACGACGACCTCTTGGCCCTCGTCCAATTGCCCCTCGATCCGGTTGCCCGTTCCGTACTCCTTGGCCTTCTTTCGGGCGATCACGTAGGGCCGGTCGGTCTCGGTCGCGGTCACAGCGACGAGCGGGACCGCCCCGAGGGCAACGCCCGCGAGTTTCGGCTCGTCGACCTTCTTGGCGAAGGCCTCGGCGATGAGTTCCAGACAGTGGGGGTCGGTCTCGAAGAGATATTTGTCGACGTAGTAGTCGCTGGTACCGCCGTGGGAGAGTTCGAACTCGCCGTACTGGACCGCATCGGCATCGCGGAGCGCCGCGATGAGTTCCTGGTTCGTCATTGTCGGTGATCAGCAACCCGGCGGCTTAAACCGGGCGGATCTCGGTCCAGCGTCACTCCGCCGACAGCACGTGAACGTGCCGGACGAGCGTGCCGTGGACCCGCCGTTCGAATCGCCGGTCGACCGTCCACCCTGCCTCCCTCGCTTCCTCCTCCCACGACCGATCGGCGACCACGACCGCCCGGTTGGCGATCCGGCGGGCTTCCGCGAGTGCCCCGCCCACGAGGTCGGCGAGTTCGTGGCGGGCGATCTTCGACTGGCGGCCGTACGGTGCGTCGAAGACGACCGCGTCGGCACAGTCATCGACTACCGGGAGGGCGGTGGCGTCGCCGTGGATGATCTCGGCGTCGGCCTCGCCGACGAGCGCCGTTAAGTTCTCCCTACTGCCGCGAGTCATCTTCCACTGGGCGTCGACGCCGACTATCTCACTGCCGACCAGCGCCGCCTCCAACAGCAGGCCGCCGGTCCCGCACATCGGGTCGACGACTCTCGTGTCGGGTCCAGCGCCCGCGATGTTCACCAGCGCACGGGCGTCGAGGGGGGCCATGCTTCCCGGCTGAAAGAAGGGGCGGTCGGTCGGCCGTCGGTCGCCGTAATCCCGCTTACTTTCGGTGGCCAGCCACCCCAGCAGACAGGCGTCTCGCTGCTCGCCGTCGACCTCGCCCTCTGAAAACAGGACGCGGAGTTCGTGGTCGGGGTCATCGAGGTCGACCGAAAAGCCACGGTCGACAAGAACCGATCCCAGCCGCCGTTCGGCTGTTTGGGTACTACACCCGGTTTGACTCCGCACGTCCCGTGCGCGGACCGCGACCGAGCCGGTGCGGTCGAACGTCGCGGCTTCGAGTGCGAGTTCGGCCGCCTCGATATCGGCTGCTGTCGTGGCCACCAGCTCGCTGGCGGCATGGGTGTAGGCCAAATTCCGAACCCGGTCGGGGTCGATCCCGCGGGCTGTTGCGAGGCCAGGGGCGACGATCTCGACTGCCGAGGCTGCCGCAGCGGCCTCGCAGGCCGCGAAGGCATCCTCGTCTCCGGCCAACTCCAGACAGTACACGTTCCCACACAGTGCGATGTCGGCTATCAGCGTGTCGGTCCGTGGCGGGAGGGTTGTTGATTGGTGAGGATGGCGGCGACTGGTGAGGATGAGCCGGAGTAGTCGACGGTTGTGGTCGGGTAATCAGGCTGTACTGATAACCCGGGGTCTCCAATGGCGTGTATGGATGTCTCGACGGTGGAGCTACAGTGGTGGATCCTCGCCGTCCTCCTCTATGGGGTCGGCGACTACGTAACCACCGTGCTGGCAGTCCGCCGCGCCGACGTGATCGAGGCCAACCCTGCGGTCGTCGCCCTGCTGTCGGACCAGCCGGGGCCGGTCGGTTTCGGTTTGCTCAAAGGCGGGGCACTCGTGGTCTGCTTTCTCGGCTTTTTGGCGATCTCTGAGAGTCCGATCGCCATCGGCGTCCCGGTCGGGATCGCCCTGCTCGGCGGGCTCGTGACGCTCTCGAATGCGGCGATGATCGTCCGAACGGGCTGACCGTATGGGCTGCTCCCGGCCGTTCGTATTGACTTACTTTTATACACAATACCAACGATAGCCGATATAGAATGCGCGATCCCAAAACAACGATCTCTATCGAGAACGTGGTGGCCTCGACGGGGATCGGCCAGGAACTCGATCTCCAGAGCGTGGCGATGGACCTCGAAGGCGCCGACTACGACCCCGAACAGTTTCCAGGCCTAGTCTACCGAACCCAGTCACCGAAATCCGCGGCGCTGATCTTCCGGTCGGGGAAGATCGTCTGTACCGGCGCGAACTCGACCGAGGCGGTCCACGAAAGCCTCGCCATCGTCTTCGAGAAACTCCGGGAGCTCCAGATCCCGATCGAGGACGATCCCGAGATCACCGTCCAGAACATCGTGACGAGCGCCGATCTGGGGACCGATCTCAATCTCAATGCGATCGCGATCGGCCTCGGTCTCGAAAATATCGAGTACGAGCCCGAACAGTTCCCGGGCCTCGTCTACCGCCTCGACGACCCCGATGTCGTCGCGCTGCTGTTCGGCTCCGGTAAGCTCGTCATCACCGGCGGTAAGGAGCCCAGCGACGCCGAGGCCGCCGTCGACGTCATCACCGACCGACTCGACGAGCTCGGCCTGCTGGCCTGATCTCGAAAACCGACAGATTCGACACCCTGTATCCGGTAGCTTCGGTATGGTGGCCAGTCACGCTCTCTTGCAAACGTCGCCGGGGCCGATCGCGGTCATCGGCACTGTCGGCCTGTTGGGACTGTTTCTCTCCGTTACGGCCCATCTCGCCGCTCGCAACGTCCTCGGCGATGTCTCGCCCGCCAAGGCACTCGGTGTCGGGTTCGGTCCCGCAGTCGTCTCGCTTCTCACACAGTTGTCGCCGATTCCCGGCGGGGTCGGCGTGCTCGTCGCACTGGCCGTCGATGGGCTGATCATCCAGTTGCTCTACAACGAGCCCCGCCGCACGACGGTGCGAATAACCATCGTTCACGCCATCGTCTCGGTGCTTCTCGGGACGGTCCTGATCGGCGGGCTGATCCTCGTCGCCAGTATTCCGGGCTAACCCCCGATCCGAACAAGACCTGTTCCAACCGTGGGTTACAGGTGGCTGTAGGTGGACTCCAAGCTATGCGCCGACTCCAGTGGGTGATCTGGAACGGGACGGAGCGCCGCCTCCGGACCCCGTGGCGGCTCCTTCTCGGCACAGTCCTCTTCGTGTTGGTGTCGATCGTGACGCTGCTATCACTACAGCTATTGCGCGAAACCACCGGCATCGGCCTGCTGGCCGGTTTCGGACCGGCCATCCGCCCGCTGGTGTTGAACGCTATCGGCGGGCTCGTCGTCCTCCTCACACTCGTGGCGGTCGCGTGGTTGCTCGACCGACGACGACTGTCGGACTACGGCCTCGGAATCGACCGCGAATGGTGGGTCGACTGTGGGTTCGGCCTCGCACTCGGCGGCGGCGTGATGACGGCACTGGTCGGTGTTGGCGTCGCTGGCGGCTGGCTCGCCGTCGAATCGGTCGGCCTCGCGCCGGGAACGCTCCCGCAGTTGGCCGGGTTGGTCACCGTCTTTCTGCTCGTTGGGTTCTACGAGGAACTGCTCGTTCGAGGGTATCTGTTGACGAATTTCGCCGAAGGGTTCCGGTGGTTCGACCGGCTTTCGCCCCGCATCGCCGCCCTCTGTGCCACGCTGCTGTCGTCGCTCGTCTTCGGGGGCCTCCACGCCACCAACCCGAACGCGACACTGCTGAGCACGGCTGTCATCTCGGCGGCGGGGCTCATGCTTGCGCTCGGCTATTTATATACCGGGGAGCTGGCGATCCCGATCGGGGTCCACATCACGTGGAACGCCTTTCAGGGGCTCGTCTACGGCCTGCCGGTCAGCGGTGCCGAGCTCCCCGTCTCGCTGGTCGAGACGACCACCCGCGGCCCTCAAATCGTCTCCGGCGGTGCGTTCGGCCCCGAAGCAGGGCTGTTGGGGCTGGCTGGTGTGAGCGTCTCCGCGCTCGGAATCGTGGTATACTGTCGGTATCAGTACGGTACGCTCGCTATCGATCCCGACATCACAACGCCGAATCTCCGGGACGTAACGCCGACTGAGTAGCCGGTGGCTACTCGACCAGTCGCTCGATTTCGGTAACTAAAATACCAGTTGCACCCTCGCTCTTGAGGTCGTTGATCACTTCGAACACCTGCTGTTGGTCGACGACCGCGTGGACGGCCACGTCCTCGCTTCCGGCGACGTTCATCACCGTCGGTCCGCCGAGGCCGGGAATCACGTCCTGGACGGCCGCGAGGTTCTCCTCATCGACGTTCATCATGAGATAGCGTTTGTCGTTGGCTGCGAGGACGGATTCCAGCGCCGTTACGAGCTGTTGGACCTTCTCGTTGCCCGCGGTCTCCTCGCGGGCAAACAGCCGGACCGAACTCGACAGCACCTCGTCGATCACACCCAGTCGGTTGACCGTCAGGGTCGTCCCGGTCGAGGTGATGTCGACGATCGCGTCGGCCATCTCGACGTGTGGCGTGAGTTCGGTCGCCCCGGTCACTTCGACGATCTCGGTGTCGATGTTCTGGGCCCGGAAGTACTGCTCGGTGATATTCGGGAACTCGGTGGCGACCTTTTTGCCTTCGAGCTGTTGGGGTTCGGTGATATCGCCGTCTTCGGGGGCCGCCAACACGAGTCGACACCGGCCGTAGTCGAGATCCAGGAGCTCCGAGAGCTCCGACTCGGATTCGTGGACCTGATCGAGGCCGGTGATCCCGACCTCCGCGGCGCCGTCGTCGACGTACTCGGGGATGTCGGCGGCCCGTGCGAAAAGAATGCTCACGTCCGGGTCGACCGTGTCGGCGTACAGTTTGCGGTCGGCTCCGTTCTCGATGTGGAGGCCCGCCCGTTCGAGAAGCTTCACCGTCGGCTCGTGTAGTCGACCCTTGTTAGGAACGGCAATGCGCATACCCTCCCTCTCTGTCGAGGGGGCAACTGTCTTTCCCTCCCGGAGCGCAACCGATTTGACGCTCTCGCCGACAAACGCATGGTATGTCCGGTCTCTCGATAGGCTTGTTTCCCGCCGTCCCGCTCCAGTTGTCTGTCGACCCGATCTCCTTCGTTGTGGTCGCCGTGGTTGTCTTCGGCCTCGGGGCGATCGTCGCACCGCTGGTCGCGCTGTCGCTCCGGGAGACCCGGGAGCCGACGCCCGACGAGCGCGACCAACTCGTCCGGCTGGTAGCCGCCGACTACGTTCCCGATCGTATCCACGTCGTCGACGCCGACGGGATCGAGGTGTCGCTCCGCGGCCCGCCCGGTAGGCGGTCCCTACTGCTGTCGTCGGCCGTCTTCGACGAACTCGACGAGCCGACCGCCACCGCGCTCCTCGCGGCCGAACTCGCCCGTGGCCGGTATTTGTATATCGAGTACCGCGCGCTGGCTGCCGCGAGCGTGATCGGGCTCGCCACCGCGATGTTCGGCGGCCTCGTCTCGTTTTCCGACGGACTGTTCCTGATCGCGGTCGCCGCACTCGGGCTGTTTTGGGCTGGTCGACGGCTCCAGTTCGCTGCCGACCGTGCGGCCGCCGGGCAGGTCGGCAGCGAGACGCTCGCGACAGCCTTCGAGACGGCCGCCGCCCGCCGGGGTGTCGACCCCGAGTCCGCGACCTGGCGGACGTGGTTCGAGGTCCAGCCGCCGCTGGGCCAGCGGATCGCCAAGCTCCGGGACCGATCCTGATTTCTTAAGGGACCGCCGTGCGAAGCCGCGGTATGGACGACGTATACGCTATCGAGGGCGGCCACGTACTCACGCCCGACTTCGAGGTTCGCGAAGCCGACGTACTGGTCGATCGTGAGGCTGGCGAGGTCATTGAGGTTGGCGACGTGACTGCCGATGAAACGCTGGACGCAACTGACTCGCTTGTGATGCCCGGGCTGGTCAACGCCCACACCCACGTTGCGATGACCTTGCTCCGGGGCCACGCCGACGACAAACCGCTTGATGCGTGGCTCCAGGAGGACATCTGGCCGGTCGAGGCCGAACTCACGCCCGACGACATCCGTGTCGGCACCGAACTCGGCCTCGTCGAGTTCATCAAAAACGGGATCACCGGCTTCGCCGACAGCTACTTCGAGGTCGGGGAGATCGCCGCCGCCACCGAACAGTCCGGGCTGCGGGCCAACCTCTGTCACGCCTTCATCACCATCGGCAAGGACGACGAGGCCGCCCGCGCCGACGTCCAGGAGGGCCTCGACATCGCCCGCGAGTTCGAGGGGAGCGCCGACGGTCGGATCACCACCGCGCTGATGCCGCACTCGCTGACGACCGTCGAGACCGAATATTTGGAGGAGTTCGTCCCGCAGGCCCGCGAGGCCGGGGTGCCGCTACACTACCACGCCAACGAGACCCAAAACGAGGTCGACCCCATCGTCGACGACCACGGCGTCCGCCCGCTGGAGTACGCCGACGAGCTGCGGATGCTCACCAACGACGACTTCCTGGCTCACTGTGTTCACGTCGACGACCGCGAGATCGATCTGCTGGCCGAGACGGGCGCGAGCGTGATCCACTGTCCGGCCTCGAACATGAAACTCGCCAGCGGGATCGCGCCGATCCAGGAGATGCTCGACGCCGGCGTCAACGTCGGCCTCGGCACCGACGGCGCGGCCTCGAACAACGATCTCGATCTGTTCGACGAGATTCGCGATGCGGCGATGCTCGGCAAACTCGCCCGCGGCGACGCCCGCGATGTGGCCGCCGAGGACGCCGTACGAATGGCGACCGAGGGCAGCGCCGAGGCGATCGGGCTGCCGGTCGGCCGAATCGAGGCCGGTGGGACTGCTGACATCGCGGTCGTCGACTTCGACGCGCCGCATCTCACGCCGATCCACGACTACGTGAGTCACCTGGCCTACGCAGTGCGCGGCTCGGACGTGCGGCATACGATCTGTGATGGTGAGGTGCTGATGGCAGACCGTGAGGTCCAGACGTTGGACGAGGAAGCCGTGAAAGAGCGGGCCGCCAAGGCCGCCGCTGCACTGGTCGACCGCGCCGAGTAGACTGGTGGCCTCTTTGACGCCGTGGTTTGTCGATCGCCATCGAATTTATAAACTGATTGCGTGACCATCCTGTCAGCTGCCATGATTTAAAAGAATTCGCCGCCTACTTTTCCGTATGGATCGGCCGACCGACGTACTGCTGATCGCGGGTATCGGGATGCTTGGAGCCGTTGGGCTGCTCGCGCTGACCGTCTACCCCTTCCAGTACGGCTTCGGCGAGAGCCTCCTACTGACTGGCGCACTCGTCGGTGCCCTCTTGTTTCAGACGGTGTTGGACGACACGTCCTTCTGACCCGCTTCGGTACCGTTTTCACCGCCTGTGATGAAGCCTCTCTATGAGCGAATCAGCCTACCCGCCGGTTTCGGTCCACCTCGACGACGTCGAGGCCGCCGAGACCGAGGGTCGACGCAAGATGGAGTGGGCGCTACAGCATATGCCGATCCTGCAGTCGCTCCGCGAGGAGTTCGCCGCCGACAAACCCCTCGCGGGCGAGACGATTGGGATGGCGATGCACGTCGAGGCCAAAACGGCCAATCTGGTCGAACTGCTGGCCCTTGGCGGCGCGGAGGTCGCCATCACCGGCTGTAATCCCCTTTCGACCCACGACGACGTGAGCGCCGCCCTCGACGCCCACGACAACATCACGTCCTATGCGGTTCGGGGCGTCGACGACGATGACTATTATGCGGCCATCAACGCTGTGCTCGACCACGAGCCGACGATCACGGTCGACGACGGGATGGACATGATCGCGGCGATCCACGAGGACCACCCCGAACTCATCGACTCCATCGTCGGCGGTTGCGAGGAGACGACGACCGGCGTCCACCGACTGCGCGCGATGGACGACGACGGCGCGCTCGAATACCCCGTCTTCGCGGTCAACGACACGCCGATGAAGACGCTGTTCGACAACGTCCACGGCACCGGCGAGTCCTCGCTGGCCACCATCGCCATGACGACGAACCTCTCGTACGCGGGCAAGAACGTCGTCGTCGCGGGCTACGGCTACTGCGGCAAGGGCGTCGCCAAGAAGGCTGCCGGACAGAACGCCAACGTGATTGTCACCGAAGTCGACCCCCGGAAGGCGCTCGAAGCTCACATGGAGGGCTACGAGGTCATGCCGATGGCGGAGGCGGCCGCCGAGGCCGACCTGATTCTAACGACGACGGGCAACCGCGACGTGGTCGTCGACGAACACTTCGATCAGATGAAGGACGGCGTGCTGCTCGCCAACGCGGGCCATTTCGACATTGAGATCGATCTCGTGGCGCTCGAAGAGCGCGCGGTCGACACCTACGAGGCACGCGACGGCGTCGAGGCCTACGAGATGGACGACGGCCGCCGCCTCAACGTCCTCGCCGAGGGTCGGCTCGTCAACCTCGCCGCGCCGGTCGCGCTCGGCCACCCCGTCGAGGTGATGGACCAGAGCTTCGGCGTCCAGGCTGTCGCCGTCCGCGAGCTCGCCGACAACGGCGAAGCCTATGAGGCAGGCGTCCACGATGTGCCTGACGACCTCGACCGGGAGATCGCCGAGATCAAGCTCGACGCCGAGGGCGTCGACCACGACTCGCTGACCGACGAGCAACGCGACTATATGGGCAGTTGGGACCACGGCACGTAGGGTCGGAACCGTCGACCTTTTAGCCTCGCTGCGAGAGCACCCGGTATGAATGTCGGCTGGGCATATATGGGACTCGCGGCGATTCTCGTCATCTTCGGCGTTATTCTAGCATTCAACGGCTACGATCCCTACGGGGACCTCGTTATCGTGAGTTCGCTCCTGTTCATCTATAAAGGATCCAACGAACTGGCCAACGGCCCGACCGGGCTCAAAGGGGCCGACGACACCGAGTCGACGGAGTGACCAGCGGTCGCCGCCCGGTTGCCTTTTAGTATCTACTGTCTAACGCTCGGTATGCAGTTCCGACATAGCTGTCGACCGTCCGTCCGCGACGAATGGAGGGCCGATGTCCGCGAATAGAAAGGGCGACCGCCGGGAGCGGGAACTGGTCAACCGCCTCGACGAGTCTGGGTTCGCCGTCATGCGCGCGCCTGCCAGCGGCTCTGCGACCGACCGAGAGCTCCCCGACGTGCTCGCGGGCGACGGCGAGCGGTTCTACGCCATCGAGGCCAAATCCAGCAGCGGCGATCCGATCTACCTCTCCGGCGAGGAGGTCGAAGCCCTCATCTATTTCGCTCAGAACTTCGGCGCGAAATCCCGTATCGCCGTCCGGTTCGACCGCGAGGACTGGTACTTTTTCCACCCCAGCGACCTCTATACGACCGACGGTGGCAACTACCGCGTCAAAAAGGAGACTGCGCTCGCCGACGGCGTCGACTTCGAGGAGTTCGTCGGCCGTAGCACGAAAACGACACTCGACGACATCTAGTCGTCAATCCATCCGATTTATGTACAGATTCTCTGTTGGTTGAATAAACACTATCCGCAGGTAGTCGGTAACTGTACCAATGGGTGTAGATCGCCGACGGGTTGTCGTTGCGTCCCTGTCGCTGTTGGTCTCGGCGGGCTGTCTCGGCGAGTCATCGCTGTCGACGGCGTTCGATCTGCGGATCGAAAACCAGGCCAATCGGCCGCGGGAGCTGTCGGTCGTCGTCGACCGAGTCCGCGAGGAGCCGCTGTACGACGAGACACTCCAGGTTCCTCCGGGCGAACGAATAACCGAGCCAGCCGTCGTCGAGACGGCCGGGCGCTACCGGATCGGCGTCACTGATATCACGACCGACGAGGAGCGAACGGCCGAACAGCACGTCGAACTCTCGACGGGGCGAGAGTTCTGTGGCTGGTTCGTCGTGCGTGCCGCACACGAGTCGGTGGCGGTCTCGGTGCCCCGGTGTCCGAACGAAGACGCCAACGAGTCCGCCAAAAACGCGCCCGACGAATCGTAGTCGTCTCAGCCGGCGGCATCGGCCCGCCGGGCTGGCCGGTTGCTGGCAAGTAGCCGTCGCCCACGGGCGGGATCGCGGTCGGTGTGACGGAGCCGACCCGCTGGAAACCCGTACCGTTTGGTCGCCCGACCGTTCGTCTGCCGACCGAGCGCGCTGGCGTAGACGGCCTCAACGACCGGTTCGTGGCCGCCGTAGTTCCGGTTGGTTTCGACTTCGGCGATGGGCCGCCCGTCGTCGATCCGCCGCTCGTCGGCGCGGTCGGTCGTCTCTGCGATGACGATCAGCAGGCTCCCGGTTTCGCGGTCGACGACGCACTCGCCGGGGTCGAAGCTGTGGCGCTCACAGAGTGCGGTGGGCTGGTCGAGGCCGACGAACACGGGGTCGCCACAGAGCGCACACGCCCCTTCCCGCATCCCTGCGGGTGGGATCGTGCCCGCGGTGGCCTCGATGGCAACCCGGCGGAGGTGTTTGCACCGCACGCCGCGGATCGCGTGATCCGGGCAAGTACAGCGCTCGTGGGCAGCGTCGACGACGTAGGTGCCGCCGTCGGTCTCGACGATCGTCCGGCCATCCCGAATGGGACGGAGCGTCATCGACTCGGTTCTGGCCCGCCGTGCGCGCTCGCCGGTGCCCGCGGCCGCCAATGGGGACTCCGGTGGTGGGTGGCAGGCTGGCTGCTCAGCGGGGGAGGTATCTCGGGTACTCATGGGAGGGACTTTCGCTGTAGCTAACTAGGTGCTGAAGCTATCTAAACCCTCGTTCGGTCGAAATCAGCCGCCAGCAGTGGGTGCGATCCCGGTTTCCCGCCGCGCGTTTCGAAGCCCTTTTGAGACGGCCGGGGAAACGGAGCGACATGGAAATCGACGAGGAAATGCGCCGACAGACGGTAGTGTCGCTGGCTGCCGTCGGGCTGTTCCTCGCTTCCCTCATCGGTATCGGTGTCGTCTTCGACGGTTCCGGAGGGTTGCCGAGTAACGGCGCGCTGGCTCTCGTTGGCGCGCTCGCCGGATTCGTACTGCTTATGGCCGTCATCGGCGTCTTTCTCGTCCGACGCAAGGACGACGAGTCGGACGACTAACGCCGACGGCCCCAACTACTGTCGCTGCCTACTCCAGAGCTGTCGCTTTCGAACTACTCCGGGGTCTGTGACTGTCTCTCTCGCCAGTCTACCAGCTCGTCGTCGCTGGCTTCGACCCGTGCCTGATAGTACGCCAGCGGATGGCCTGCCGTCTTCCAGTGGTCATCTTCGTTGTGGCAGATCCCGTAGGCGCTCAGCGTTTCACACGACGGCGGCGGATACTGCGTGCCGCGGTCGTCCTTGAGATACTCCGTCTGGTAGCGGATGCCCTCGGGATCGAGCGACGAGGCCGCACAGAAGTCGACGATCTCGTCGGCCGCCATCCCGATCCCCGTTAAAAATGCCATCAGGGTGAAACTCTCGAATTCTTCAAGCTCGATTCCGTCTTCGGCCTTCTGCAGGAGGTTCTCGATACACGGTGGAAACAGCTCCCGGTTGACGAAATCGATCTTCCCGACCACCGTGCGCTCCGACAGTAGTCGCCGGAGTTCGCCGAGATCCGATTCCAGGGGTTCGACGATCCCTTCGCCCTCGGTCAGCCCCTCGAAGGGGAGGCCAGCGGCGATGCGCCGACGGATCGCCGTTCGCAGCAGGGCGAATAGCTCCCCACGTTCGACCCGGACGTCGCCGTCGATCACTTCCCGGTTGACGAGTCGCCAGTCGTCGCCGCGGTCGCCCGCGGCCAATCGGAGATAGCTCCCCACGCCGACCCGGAACCACTCCGGCTCGCGGTGTGGCTGGCTGGTCTCCGGTCGAATTGTGTTCGACAGACCGAGTTCCTCCAGGACTGTCTCGCGGTCGAGCCGCGCGGAGGTCGTACTCTTCAGCCCGTCGTCGCCCGCCTCGAAGTCCTCCTGTAACCGCTGGACGGCCGTCTTCGCCTCGGCGGCGGCGTACTTGTCGATCGCCGCGCCCGAATCGAGCAGCGAGACGAGAATGCGGGCGATCGGATAGGAGAGTAGTTCGTCCTCATCGCGCCACTCGTCGGAGTCCTCGGCGTCGACTCGCCCGGCCAATAGCGCGCGTTCGACCCGCTCGCGGCCCCGGTCGACCGCGGGTGCGCCCTCGGCGATCAGCGTCTCGATGTCGACGCCCAGCTCACCGACGGCCTGTCGGGCCGCCTGGAGGAAGGGATACCGGGCGTAGAGCGGGGTCGACATAGTTACCGCCGACTTTCATGGCAGTATGAATAAGCCCGACGGTCTCCCGGCCGCGAAACCATACAACATATAGTCGGCTGGCGACAGAGTGATCGATAGTGCCGCGTTTCAGCTACCCCTGCCCGGACTGCCGGACGACAAACAGCCTCCACGAGCTCGACTGCCGGTTCGAGGGCACGGCGTGGCCGACTATTGAAAAGGCCTACACCGACTGTCTGTCGGTGTTAGCCACCAGCCAGACACCGGTCACCGAGTCGACGCTCCAGGAGGCAGTCCACGGCGAGTGGGGCGAGCTTCACAAGGCGGCCCTCGATACGCTGAAGGCCGTCAGCCGGATCGAACAGGACGACGACGGGACCTTACGGCTGCTGACAGCCGCCGAGTACAAGGAGCTCGTCTCGGAGCCGACCATCGAGCCCATGCGGACGATCTACGAGCACGGGTCGGTACCGGGCTGTCACGACAACGCGGTGTTCGCGATGATCGCGTGGTACGAGATGGTCGACCTCTCGTGGGCCGAGACCAAAGCCACCGTCTGTGAGTGGCTCCGGGAGTCGGGCGCGTGGGACCGCGGCGGCTTCGAGGAGTCCTCACCGGAGGAACTCGTCGAGAGCAAACGCCACGTCTACAATGCGGGCTACGGCTGGAAACAGGCGGGCAGAGAGGCCAAGGCCGTCATCGATCGCCAGCGGTAGTCGACCGCGGGCGCTCGGCCCTACAGGAAGAGACTGACCACGGCCAACGCGAGGAAAATCAGCACGAAGATCTTGGCGATCCGCATCGAGATCCCCGCCACGTTCCGGAAGCCGACCAGTCCCGCGACGATCGCCAGCAGGAAAAACACGATCGCGTACCGGAGAAAGCCGCTCTGCAGCGGGAGGGTCGCAACGCTCTCGACGCCGATCCCTGCCATTTCAGAACTCCGTGAGCCGAATTTCCTCGTCGGTGATTGTTTCGATCGCCTCGGATTGGAGCGTGTAGGTGCCGCTTTCGGCGTCGACTTCCGCCCAGCCGAGCAGCGAGAGGAACGTCTCGGTGAGTCCTGGATCCGGGTCGACGTTGGCGGTGCCGTCCTCGATGGCGATAACGCGGCCGACACGCTCGCCGTCGGCGTTTATAACTGGTTTCGACTTGTCGTCCGGGGTGAGCGTCGATTCCATACCCGACGGCTACCACAGCCACACCTAAAGACGTGATTTCCGGCGGGCTGACCGGTCGAATCGGTCGACTGTCGATTTAAATAGGTGGTCGCTGGTGTGGTCGGCTGGCTGCGTACCAATGGAGGTCGCTGGTGAGGGGGTGTTAGTCGCTCTGGATGCGCGGGGCGAGCATGTAGGTGACGTGGCCCAGCCCTTCGGCGAACTCGTAGTGGAGTTTGACGGGGAACTCCTCGCCGAGGTCGACGGTAACTTCGGTCGCCTTGGGGATCGCCTTGTTCATGTCCTTCAGATAGTCCAGCGAGAACAGCGAGTTGGCCGGTCCGGCGGTGAGATCGATCAAGTCCTCGCTTGTGAGTTTGAGGTCGACATCGTCGGTGTCGCCCTCGGCCTCGATATAAAATGCCTCCTCGCTTTCGTCGACGCGCAGCGAGATGTGGTCCGACACCATGTCAGCGGCGGTAATGCCGCGGTTGAGCTGGCTGCCTTCCAGGACGACCTCTGCGGGGAGATCGAGATCCGGAATATCGGGCTCTTGGCGGATCGAATCGGGGTCGATCAGCGCCAAGGTGTAGGACAGTCCGTCGATCTGGATGTGGAGCTTGCGGGTCTCCTCGTTGAGTTCGAGCTGGATGAGGTCGCCGCTGTTTGCCATCCCGGCGATGTCTTCAAGCCGTCCGAGGTTGACGCCGATGACGCCGCCGTCGGCGTCGTAGGACTCGAAGGCAGCGGCGTCCAGGGAGAGATCGACCATCCCGACGTTGGCGGGGTCGACGGCACGAATCGACAGCTCCTCCTCGTTGAGTCGGATCTTACACTCGTCTACCAGCACGCTCACCGAATCGAGCGCGTCTGTGAGCGTGTCGGCGCTCACGATGGCCTTGAACATATAACTCGTTGTACGGAAGGCCCCGATAAAAAGGCATCCGGTTCGGTGGACTGGTTCCAGGAGTCGCGGTGGCTCATACCGTGGCCCGCTGCCCGTCGACTGGCACTCCCAACCGGGCTGCTCCGTTCTGCTGTCCGACAACGACGCCGAGTACTCGGAAGGAAGTTATTTAATTTATCGTTGAATGTCTGTAATCAGTGACAGTCTCCGCGTCCATTCAGCTCGCGTTTCTCACCGGTGTGGTGAGTCTCGGCTACGGACTGTTCGGCGGTTTCCTCCTCAAGCGCTACCGCGGGATCGGCGTGAAGAGCCTCGCGGTGTTTTCCATTCTCTGGGGTGCCAACTATCTGTCGACATCACTCGTCGTCTACGTGCTGGCCAGCAACGGGATCACGCGTGGTGGCCAGCTCTACTCGCTGTCGTTGCCTGAAACAACCCAGTTGTTGTTGACCAGTACGACACCGCTGTCGGGGCTGTTCACGGTCGCCGGGATCTTCGCGTGGCTTTGGTTCGCGCTTCGATACACGCGGCGCATTGGGCGGCGCGAAAAGGTCGCTGTCGCGGCCCTCGGCGGCCTCACGTTCCTCGTCGCAACGCTGAACGGCTTTGTCGGCGCGGCGGCAACGTTCGAGTTTATCAGTATCGACCCGGACCTCCGGACCAGTTTTCACCAGTTCGCTTCCGTCGTCGAGGTGCTTGGGGCGGGTGTCGCCATCGGCGTCGGGATCGGACTGCTGTACGAAACCGCGGCCAACCACCGGCCGTTCCGACAGCAAGCAGTCGTCGGCCTCTCGTTGCCGATCGTCTTCCCGTGGCTCGTCCGATACCTCTACCAGTTCGGGCTCGTCTCCGGTTTTCAGTCGATCAGCATCCTCCGTATTGCGAGCCTCTCGGTCGGCCTCGCGGGACTGTGGCTCACTGTCACCGAGTACGGCCTGTTCGACCAGCTCCCGGCCTCGCGGTCAGTCGGCCGACAGACCGCCTTTGAGGCCTCGGATTCGGCCATCGTCGTCATCAACAACGAGGGCAACATTTCTGATCTCAACCCCGCGGCACGTGAGCTGTTTTCGGTCTCCGCGCTCGACACCGTCGGTGCGTCGCTGGACGACCTGTTGCCCGAGACGGTCGACAGCGACGAGTTCCGGGACGGAGAGCCGATCACCTTCCGAATGCCGAACAGCGACACGGTCGTCGAGGCCGTGATGACCACCGCAACCGACGACAGCGATACTCCGATCGGCCGAACGATCGTCTTCACCGATATCACCGCCGAGCGCCGCCGCCAGCAGCGGATTCAGGTGCTCAATCGCGTCCTTCGCCACAACCTGCGCAACGACCTCAACGTGGCGAAGGGGTACGTCGATGTGATGGCCGACGGCGGGGGTGAGACCGAGACCTATCAGCGGAAGATCGAGACCCTCCTCGACGATCTGGTCACGATCGGGAAGAAGGCCCAAAACACCGAACACGTCCTGGATGCCGACCCACTAGCGGAGTCGGCCACCCCGCTGCCAGTGCTGATTACCGACGCGCTCGAGTCGGTCTCCGAGGAGTACGACGACGTGCCGGTCTCGGGGTCGGTACCGAAGTCGACGGCGGTCCGCATCAACCCGGTGGTCATCGGCTCGATCATCGAGGAGCTGATCGAGAACACGGTCCGACACACCGACTCGGAGGTCATCGTCAGCTACGACGCCGAGAGCGCGACCCTGATTGTCGCTGACGAGGGACCGGGCATCCACGACAACGAGATCGCCGTCCTCGACAACGCCGAAGAGACGGATCTCGAACACGGCAGCGGGCTCGGGCTGTGGCTCGTCAAGTGGGGCACCGACAGTTTCGGCGGCTCCGTCGAGTTCGACACCGACGAGACGGGCACCCGCGTCCGGGTCAGTATTCCCGCTGATCTCGTCGAAGAAACGGCGTAAAACGGCTGCAGCGAGCCTTAGACCAGCGGTTCAACGATGTCGACGCCCTCGTCGAGCAGCGTTTCGAGTCGGTCCTCGCTCCCTGCCTCACCGTACACGCGGAGTTTCGGCTCGGTCCCGCTTGGGCGGATCAGGAGCCACGAACCGTCTTCTAAGAGGAGTTTGAAGCCGTCGAGGGTGACGGTGTTGGCGATCGCCGAACCCGCGACCGACTCCGGGATGTGGTCTTCGAGATCCGACAGCACACGTTCCTTCTGGTCGTCGGGACAGGCCACGCTGCGTTTGCTGGCGTGGATCTCGCCGTGCTCGTCGAGGAGCTTGTCAACCCGGTCGTCGAGCGGTTCGGCCGCGGTGACCGCCCCCGCAAGCAGCGCCATCAGCACGCCGTCCTTCTCGCGGATGTGGCCGCGGATCGAGAACCCACCCGACTCCTCGCCGCCGATCAGCGCGTCGGTCTCGCCCATCGCCTTGCCGACCCACTTGAAGCCGACCGGCACCTCAACGACCTCCTCGCCGTTGGCCTCGGCGATCCGGTCGATCAGGAAGGTGGTCGATACTGACCGAACGGCTGAGCCGGAATCGGATTCGAGCAGGTAGTCGTAGACCGCCGCAAAGAAGAGGTTCTCGTCGAGATAGCCACGCTCCGGCGTGCAGATAGCGATCCGGTCGGCGTCGCCGTCGTTGGCGATCCCGAGATCGGCGTCGTGTTCCTCGACCGCGTCTGCGAGGGGCTGGAGGTTGCTCGGGCTCGGTTCGGGTTCGCCGCCGCCGAAGGTCGGGTCCTTCTCACAGCGCCGACGGATGACTTCCGCGCCTGCGGATTCCAGCAGGGCGTCGGTGACTCCCTGACCGCTGCCGTAGAGGGCGTCGTAGACGATCGTGAGATCCGAGAGGTCCTCGCCGACGAGATCGGTTGCGTGGTCTTTGTGGTTCGGGATCGGGTCGACCTCCTCGATCTCGCCCCATTCGTCTTCGGGGAGCAGGTCGGGCTCGGCGAGGTTGGCTTCGATCTTTTCGGTTCGCTCGGGCAACGCGGGTGCGCCGTCCTCGGGGATGAATTTGACTCCGTTGTACGATGGTGGGTTGTGCGAGGCCGTGACCATCAGCGCACACGAGAGCCCCCGGTCGACGATCGCATACGCGATGACGGGGGTTGGGCAGTCCCGCTTGGGGAGCAGGACGTCGAAGCCGTGACCCGCGAGGATTTCGGCGAGGCTCTCGGCGAAGCCAGGCGAGGTCTCCCGTGCGTCGTAGCCCACGATGACGGGGTCGGTGTACCCTTCGTCTTCGAGATAGGTGGCGACCGCTTCGCCGACGATGCGGACTCGTTCGTCAGTGAACACGTCGAGGGTGGCGCGCCACCCATCGGTGCCAAAAGCAATTTTATCCATATGTTACCTGCAATCCCATCTGATAAAAAAGTGTGAGGTAGGTGTAGCTTCTTATATGTCGGATTCTGTGGGGTTGTCCTCCTCGACGAGCCGTGTTTTTTCGGCTCGCTGGAGTTGTTTGATCTCGTACTCCCGACTCATCGCCGCCGATTGGGTGTCGTACGATTCGAGATAGACGAGCTCTACGGGCGTCCGCCCGCGAGTGTATTTGGCCCCTTCGCCCGCGTTGTGCTCGCGGAGGCGGCGCTCGGGATCGGTGGTGTAGCCCGTATAGAGGCTGTCGTCGGCACACCGGAGGATGTAGACGTAGTGGCTGCTCACGGTCGACGCTATCGCTCCGAACGCAAACCGTTCGTCCTCCCGGAAAAATCAGCCATTGACCGACGGTTGTCGGCCCCCCAATGGCCATGTTGTTCAACGGACGGTACACGTTCCCCCTTAGCTGCGGGTCCGGTCTCGGGAGGCTTCGGCGATGCCGGCGTTGGCCGAACAGGACGGACAGGCAAACAGCCGCCCGAACTCGTCGGCAAACACCCGCGCGAAGCGGTCCGACACGTGGGATCCACAATGGTCACACTGTGACATTTCTCCCCGGCTCCACTGCAGGCCGGTAGGCTCTGTAGATGGTGGGCGGTCAAATACTCTTCTTCGAGTTAAATACTTGATAGCAGCCAGTTACTTACTGTTTTATTATCTCGACTCGGCTGCCTCGTCGACTGCACGTGCGATCAGCGCCGCCTGTGATCCGGCCGTGAACCCGGCGTCGACGTTGACCACCGACAGCGCCGTACAGGACTGCAACAGCCCCCCGAGGGCGGCCTCGCCGTCGCCGCCGTGGCCGTACCCTGTCGATACTGGCACGCCAATGACGGGGCTGTCGACCTGTCCGGCGACTACGGTCGGCAGCGCCGCCTCGCGGCCCGCGACCGCGATGACGACATCCGCCGCTCGAATCTCGTCGAGCTGATCGAATAGCCGGTCGATGTTGGCGACGCCGATGTCCTGGATCACCGTGCAGTCGGCCCCGACCGCTTCGACGACGGCGGCGGCCTCACCGGCCACCGGGTAGTCCGAGGTTCCGCCCGTAATAATACAGACTTCGGCGTCCAGCGAGGGCTGGTCGAAGGTCTCGCCGGTGACGGTGATCGTCCCGGCGCGGTCGTCGACGCTGACGGTTGCCGCGGTCGATGTAAACGCCGCTTCGATGGCCTCACAGTGAGTCTCGTCGGCTCTGGTCACGAGGGCGCGACCGGTGGTGTCGACGGCCGCTTCGGCGAGATCGAGGACCTCCACGGGCGTCTTGCCCTCCGCGAGGATTCCTTCAGGGATACCGCGTCGGTGTTCGCGGGCGGCGTCGAACCGGCCCGAGGGGGTCGTTGCGTAGCCCGACAGCCGCGCCTCGGCGGCCGCCACCGACAGCTCGCCGTCCGCAACCGCCTCAAGCGTCTCTCTCATAGCTGGGTCGATGTGTTGGACCGGTTCGTAGCTGTCGCTCGGCGAACGTATATAATGGTGGCGAAACCGGTGGGAATCGACATTCATAATTTGGCTCATACAGGGGTCGAAACCGCCGTCCAGCCGGTTTGCCCACGAAATACATAACAACCCTTATTAAGTAGGACTCGGTACGAAAGGGTGCATGGCAGATCTTATCGTCAAAGCAGCCGTTAAGGAAGCGCTGAACGACAAAAACGTTGCTTCGGATTTCTACGACGCACTCGATGCTGAGGTCGAGGAGCTCCTCGAAGACGCAGCCCGACGCGCCGAGGACAACGACCGGAAGACGGTCCAGCCGCGCGACCTGTAAGGCCGACCGATCCCCGTTTTTTCGACGCTACGCCAGTAGCCTGTGGCTCGTCGACCGGCTACGCCGATCAGAGCTTCTCGGCGATCTCCTCGACCGCCACGACGAACCGATAGAATAGATACACTGTGACCACGAACGCAGTCAGTTCGACCGCGCTCAGCCACCACACCAGCGGCTCGAAGATGCTCTGCCGGACGTAGTGGCCGTAGACGAGACTCCCGGCGAACAGGGCAACGAGCAGTTTCGGCACCCAACTCGGGATATCGAACAGTAACTCACGACGCTCCATACCCCCTCTCTGACTGGCCGACAAAAAAACCGGCCGATGACTCAAACGGGCGTTTCGCGTCTCTTCTCTCAGTAGCTCGTCTCGCTTACGCCATCCTCGTTGCCGACATAGACCGCGGCTGTCCGGTCGATAAACAGCCCGTGTTCGACGACACCCGGAACCTGCGAGAGCGACGCGGCCAACTCCGCCGGGTCGTCGAGTTCACCGAACTCGCAGTCGACGACGAGATTCCCGTTATCGGTCACTACAGGCCCGTCTTTGTTGGCCGCCCGTCGCAGGCTGGGGTCTCCATCCAGTTCCTCGACAGCCCGTTCGACGCCGGTGCGGCCAGCCGGGAGCACCTCGACGGCGACAGTGTGATCGAGCGTCTCGGCGACCTTGGTGGGGTCGACGACGACGTGGAGTTCGTCGGCGGCGGCGGCGACCAATTTCTCTCTGGCGTGGGCCGCGCCGCCGCCCTTGATGCAGTCCCCGGTTTCGAGAACGATCTGGTCGGCCCCGTCGATGGCGAGGTCGAGGCCGTCGATTTCATCGATATCGGCGATTGGTATGTCCTGTTCGATAGCCAACTCGCGGCTGGCAAACGAGGTCGGGACGCCAACGATGTCGAGGCCGTCGTCGACGGCCGCACCCAGTGCTCGGATCGCGTGGGCCGCCGTGCTTCCGGTGCCGAGGCCGACCGCCATTCCGTCGGTCACCTGTTCGGCCGCGGCCTCGCCCGCGCGACGCTTGGCGTCGCTGCTTCCACCTGTCGATTTCATACGTGTGGCTGTGTGTGGCCCCTTCAAACAGCTATCGGATGTGGTTGGTCGGTGAGGAAATCAGTCGAGTCGGTCACGGATCGCCTCCGGCTCGTATTCGAGTGAGAGCTCCCGCGAGCGCCCGCGGCCGTCGACATCAGCATACCGGGCCTCGATTACGCCGAGCTGGTCGAGTTTGTTGACGAGTTCGGTGTAGCGCGTATAGCCGAGGCCAGTCTCGTCCTCGAAGGCCTCGTAGATCTCGCCAGCCTGCTGGCCGTCGTGGTCGATTACTACTTCCAGGAGCGCCCGCTCGGAGTCGGAGATCCCCCGCAGGCTCCTGGAGAGATGAACGTGTTTGGATTTCTCGTAGGCCGCCTCGATATCCTCGTTGGCAATGGTTCGCGAGGCGCGCATCTCGGCGTGGAGCCCTGCCCGCCGCAGCAGGTCGATCCCGACCCGGAGGTCGCCGCTGTCGGCGGTCAGTTCGGCGACGCGTTCGAGTTCGGCGTCGTCGAGGACCCCCTCGTGGAAGCCGCGGTCGGCGCGCTCCCGGAGGATCGACCGGATCTCGTCGACCGCGTATCGCGGAAAGTAGATCTCCTCGGGCCGGAAGACGCTCTGGACGCGGGTGTCGATCTCGTCGATCACATCGAGCGAAAGGTCCGACGAAACGATGATGACGCCGATCTTGACGCCCGAGTGGGTCTCGTGGGCCCGCAGCAGCGAGCCGAGGGTGTCGCTGGCCTCGTTTTCGTAAAACAGGTAGTTCACGTCGTCGAGCGCCACCACGAGGACGTCCTCGTCGTCGACCAGTCGCTCGGTCAGTTGCCCGAAGAGCTTCTTGAAGGAGATCCCTGATGAAGGGGGTTCGTAGTCGAAGATCCCCTCGAACAGGCGGGAGAAGACCGCATAGCGGGTGGAGTCGACCTGACAGTTGACCCGGACCGTTTGCACGTCGGTTTCGCCGCCGAGTTCGCCGAACAACTTCTGGACGGCCGTTGTTTTGCCCGTGCCGGGTGGGCCTTGGATCATCGTATTGAGGGGCCGGGAACCGCGAACAGCGGGGCGGAGGGCGTATTTGAGGCTCTCCAGTTGGCTCGTGCGGTGGTGGAAGGCGTCCGGGAGGTAGTCGATTTCGAAGACGTGTTCGTCACGGAACACGGTCTCGTCCCACGACAACATCTCCTCGGGATCGTCCGACATCTGCCTGTGTGAACCCATCCCGTCTACTTAATGATTCCCCGAAACCGATCCGTCGACCGTTTCACGCGGCTTATAAATCGACCTCGCACACCGTCTCGTACTGTGGCCCCTCGTCGGTGAGCGTGCTTTCGGTCAGCCGGGCGCTGTCGACCCGAAACGTACCTACTGTCGGCTCGCGCTCCCGAACGATCTCCTGGACCAGCGACTTCCCCCGAGCATTGTCCATCCGTCCGAGGGTTACGTGCGGCGTAAAGTCGTGAGACTCGGCCTCGAACCCCAGCGCCGTGAGTTCGGTTTCGAGTGCGTCCTGGAGGCGGGTCAACTCGGCCGCGCCGCTGCCCTCGCGGACGCCAGCCCAGACGACGCTGATGTAGTCCAGCGATGGGAAGACGCCCAGTCCCTCGATGGTACAATTGAAGGGGCCGACGCCCGCCTCGTCGACGGCGGTTTCGATGGCCGTCTCGATCTCCGCTACGCGATCGGAGTCGGTGTCGCCGAGGAATTTGAGCGTGACATGTGCCTGTGTCGGATCGGTGAGCCGAAGGCCGTCGGCGTCGCTCAGTTCGTCCTGGACGGCTTCGAGCGGCTCCGCGAGCGTCGATAGGAGGTCGACACTGACGAACAGTCGCATACTAACGCTAACCGGCGCGGCTCGTGAAGAACTGTCGGCGGCGGTCTACTCGTCGTCGTCTTTCATCTCGCCGAGTTGGTCGATGAGTTCGTCCGTCGAGGCGTCCGAGTCGACGGACATCTCCCCGTCGTAATCCTTCTCGTGGACGTTGACGGCTTCGCCCTCGTCGTCTTCGTTGTCGCCCGGCTGTTCCTGTTCGGATTCATCGTAGCTTCCAAAGCCCATAGTGGCGGCTCCGGCTACCACGGGCATATGTCCACCGGTTCTCCGATTCCCCGGCGGTCGAATGATGAGATTTATTCATGCCGACCCCGTCGGTTCATCTGCGCGCCGTTGGTCCAGTGGTAGGACAGAGCCTTCCCAAGGCTCTAGCCCGGGTTCAATTCCCGGACGGCGCATTTTCTGTTGTGAGCGAAGCGAACAACGAAAATCGCCACGGAATCGAACCCTATCAGTCGCGCGCAACGAAGTGAGCACGTCTGATTCCGGTTCAATTCCCGGACGGCGCACTCCTTCGTCGTGCGCCGTCCGTAGTCCCACTCGCTTCGTCGCCGACCTACGGTCGGCTTCCAGCGGGATCTACGATCACGCCCGGCTCGCGGGACTCCCGGACGGCGCATTTTAAATAGCGGTCAGTCGACCACGAATCATCGCGTTCAAACCCTCCTATTCGATTTATAAAACATGGCACTTACCGATCTCCTCCCTGATCGCCCGCTCCAGGAGTCCGAAGTCGACGCCCTCGACGACAGCGAGAAAATCGTCGGCAACTTTCCGGTCTACATCGAAGAGGTCTCGCAGTTCGCCATCGGCCTTGTTCTGGTGATCGATGCCACCGCCCACGCGCTGAGCTACGATGTGGATGGCAAGGGGTGGGAACTGATCGAGAGCCGCGAGCTGGACCACCCGGTTGAGGGTGGCGTCCACCCTGCGGATATGGACATGATCGAAGAGCTTCAGTCGACAGCCTCCCAGCACGCTGGCGCGTCGGCGTGATCGCTGGGGCGTCGATACCTACCGGCCGATCGTTCCCTGACGAGTAACCGGCGCATCGGGATCGAGACAGAAGGCGACAAGAATCGAGTCCTCGGTCGCCGTCACCGACCGCTCGCCGTCGCCCGTCACCAGCGCACTTTCGGTGTAGCCAATGGTCGTTTCGCCGTCGTCGGTCGTTACCGCTCCCTCGAAGACGTACAGGTAGGTGTCCCATCCCTCGCGGGCGGGGAGCCTGACGGTTTCGCCGCTGTCGAGCCAGCAGTCATAACAGTCGACCGCGTTGCGAACCGACAGCGGCGCGTCGCCGGCTTCGGGACCGAACAGGTGTCGCCACTCGTTGGGCGTCGACTCGGGAATCGGCTCGTGTTGAATGCCCGGTTCGAGATTGAGACTGTGGGGCCGGACGAAGATCTGGAGCATCCGGAGCGGCGGATCGTCGGCCAGCGTTTCCTCGCTGTGCCAGAAGCCGCTGCCTGCGCCCATAACCATCAGGTGCTCTGGGTCGGTGACGAGCGTGTTGTCCTGTCGATCCTCGTGGCGCATCACGCCCTCGGGGACCCACGAGATGATCTCCTCGTTACGGTGTTGGTGCATCCGGATCAGTGTGCCGGGGTCCATGAACGACTCGACGACCGTCGACAGCGGCCCGTAGCCGTGGTCGTCGTGGTTCGGGACCGCACGCCCGGGGAAATTGAAATGAATCCTGAATTTGCCCTGGTTCTGCGAGATGTCGGTTCGCGGGCTCGTGTAGACTGTTGGCTTTCGGGTCGACGCCCCATTGGTCTCGTCCATTGCTGGCTGTAGGATGCCTGCTCGTAAGTGGGTTCTGCGGGCTAGTCAGTTCGGATGCCGTACTGTTTCGTTCTGTAGCCATGGCACTACAACCCTGTTCAGTCGACGATGCGTCGTCTCGTAGCTCGTTCCCGAGGGAGCGTCCTGCCCGGTATACGAGCCGAACTGGGTGTGATTCACGCCCGCGACCTCCGTGAACCGCGTCGACACTGGCAAATGCACCCGATTCCGCTCGTAGGCAGTTCTGTTCAGCACTGTATCTGCATCGCCAGTCACACTCACCACCGCGAGATCACGCTCGGAGATGTCGACATCGCAGTACGACGCATACAGCAGCAGTCCCTCAACATTCTCGCTGGTCGCCGCGTACCGGCAGGCCATCGCGCCGCCCAGCGAGTGGCCGCCGACGTACCACTCGTCGATTCTCGGGTGCTCGGCCATCGCGCTCTCGGCCGCGTGGCTCCCGAGGCCGTTCTGTGCAAGGCCGTAGTCGACCACGGCGAGGTTCAGCGGCAGTTTCGGAACCACGACCGTCACGTTCGCCTCGCGGGGGAGTGCTGACAGCGAGCCCACGTAGGCGTCGGGGTCGACGCGGCCCCCGGGGTAGAAGACGACGCCAGCCGCGGGCGTCCGATTGGCAGGCTGGAGGACGTAGCCGCCGTCGGTTCGGTCGACCGATAGGCGCGGGTCGTCCTCGACGGCTGCGATGCTCTCCGGTGTCCCGTGGTATGGCGTCCCAAGATAGCCAACCGTGGCCGCCGCGGCGACGATGAGCGCGACACCGAGCCAGACGAACAGGCGTTTGGCGTCGCGGCGACGAGTCGACCGATCCATTGTTCGTTAGTCGTTGGCGACGTACCCGCTCTGTGGGTCGACCCCGCCGGGCCGCAGGAGGCGGACAACCAGATAGACGAACGGGGTGTCGACCACTGCGATCAGGAGTTTGAGGAGGTACTGGCCGACGATGAGGCCGACGACCACATTTGTCGGAAGTCCGACCCCAATGCCGAGGATCTCGGGCGCGGCGACGAAGGCGACAGAGACGAAAATCACGGTATCGATGGCCTGACTGCTCGCGGTTGAGGCCAGATTCCGGAGCCAGAGGTACTGTCCGGCAGTGTAGTCCCGAATCCAGTGGAAGACGAACACGTCCCAGTTTTGGCTCACAATGTATGCCAGCAGACTCCCGAGGACGATGTTCGTACTCGGGGCGAGTGCGGCCGCGAACGTTTCGGCGAAGGCAGGGTCATCGGCTGGTGCACTGATCGTCGACCAGACCAACACGAGGACGACGAAGTTCAGCGCGAAGCCGACGTTGACCATCACCTGTGCGGCCCGTCGACCGTACAGTTCGGCATAACAGTCCGACGCGAAGAAGGTCAGCGCGTAGGCCAGCGCCGCCCCCGGCAGGATGATCTCCGGGCCGACAGCGGGCAGCGCTACCGGCAGCGGTAGGGCCAACAGTTTCGCCGCAGTCAGTTGGGCGGTCACCAGCGCGGTGACAAAGAGGCCGACGAGGGTGATCTGGCCCACCGCCAGCAGCTCGGTCGACTCCCCCGGCGCAAGTAGGTTATTCGTCATCCAGCCGACCCCGCCGCGTGTCGATATCGTCCAACTGATCCAGTGTTTTCCTGATCGACGCCCGCACCGCCTCGCTGCGGTTGACGAACTTCTTGTCCTCGCCGACGTGGCTGTCGAGGTCTTCGAGCAGCTCGTCCGGCACTTCCACGCTTATTTTGGCCATACCGTGATCATATCGGGCGAATACTTCAAAACACGCCATCCCGCCTGCACTACTGCGAAGAGGCCATCTCCGAGTCGGCGTCGATCCCACAGCTCTCGCTGTAGTCGACGCTTTCGATCGACTCGATCGGGTCGTCGCCACAGACCGGACAGTCCTCACGCGACTGGTAAGGAACCCGCTCGAAGGACAACTCCATCGCGTCGTAACACAGCATCGTCCCCACGAGTGGCTCACCCTTATTTAAAAGGAGCTTGACCGCCTCGGTCGCCTGGAGACAGCCAACGGTCCCCGGCAGGACACCCAAGACGCCGGTCGTCGCACAGTCCGGTACGGTTCCGGGTTCGGGAGCCTCGGGGAACAGACACCGGTAACACGGCCCCTCGGGGACGAGCGTCGTCACCTGCCCCTCGAACTTATAAATAGCTCCGTGGCTGATCGGGATTCCAGCTAGTCGACACACATCGTTGACCAGATACCGCGTCGGGAAGTTGTCCGAGGCGTCGACGACCAGCTCGTAGCCCGCGATGATATCCTCGGCGTTCGATGCCGTGAGCCGCGTCTGGTGAGTCTCGACTGTCACGTCGGGGTTGAGGTTATTTATAAACGACTCGGCACTGTCGACTTTCGCCGTGCCAACGTCGCCGTCGCCGTGGATCACCTGGCGCTGGAGGTTTGAGCGTTCGACGGTGTCGTCGTCGACGATGCCGATCGTGCCGACGCCTGCGGCCGCGAGATACTGCAACACGGGTGCGCCGAGGCCACCAGCACCGACGACCAGCACCGAACTATCGAGTAGTCGGGCCTGCCCCTCGGGACCGATCTCGTCCATGATGATATGCCGCGAGTAGCGGTCCAGCTGGGTCGCATCGAGTGAGAGGCTCATACCAGCCGTTTGGCACCGGCGAGAATAAGCGTGTGGTCGACGGGCCGACTCCCCGGCCGTCGCGTGGCTACTCGACGGGAATCGTCACCGGCTTGTCGAGTGCCTCGGGCTCCTCGTCGTCGGGCTGTTCGGCGGTCTCGGATCGGAGTTCGGTCGTTTGCTCCTGATCGACGGGGACTGGCTGCTCGCCGTGGTCGTCGTGATCAGTGATGTCGCCCGGAGCGGTCTCGTCGACCGGCTCCCGGGCATCTTGCTCACGGGTATCTCGCTCGTGGGAGGCCTGCCCTGCCGTCGTCTCGTCGATCTCGAACTCGTCGAGCTGGGCTTCGAGTTCGGTGGCCTCGTCAGCAACCCCCGAGACGGTGTCGGCGACCGTCGACAGCGAGGTAGTCTGTTCTTCGGCCGCGGCGGCGGCGTCGGCCGCATCGGCGGCAGTCGAATCGCTGATCGCCGCCACGTCGTCGACGATCGCGGCGACGTCCTCGGCGGAGGTCGCCTGCTGGTCGGTCGCCTCGCTGATCTCGTAGATGCTGTCGCTGAGTTCGGTGACGACCTCGGCGATCTCGTCGAACCGGCCCAGCGAGCGCTCGACGGAGTCGGTGCTCTCGCTGACCCGCTGGCTCGCGCCTTCGACGTCTTCGATAGTTCGATCCGACTGGTCCTGGATGGCTTCGAGCCGGTCGGCGATTTCTTCGGCGGACTGGCGGGTCTCGTCGGCGAGGCTTTTGACCTCCTCGGCGACCACGGCGAATCCTTCGCCGCCGTCGCTGACGCGGGCAGCCTCGATCGAGGCATTGAGCGCCAGCAGGTTGGTCTGCTCGGCGATATCGCTGATCACCGAGACGATCTCGTCGACCTCGTCGATCCGGTCGACGAGTTCCTCAACGGAGTCGGCGGCCTCGGCGATCTCGGACTCGATCGTCGAGAGCTCGGCGGCGGTTTCGGTCGCCTCCTCCCGGCCCTCGCTGGCGGCCTCGCTGGCGGTCTCGGCCGTCTGGCTCACCTCTTCGGCGGAGGCGGCGATCTCCTCGACGGTCGCCGACAGCGTGTTGACCTCCGAGACCGCGGTCTGGAGCTGCTCCCGTTGGTCGTCGGCCCCGGCGGCGATCTCGTCGGTCGCGGCGGCGATTTCGGAGCCCGCCTGATCGAGTTCGGTCGTGCTTTCGTCTACGGCCTCCGTGGACTCTCTGACGGCGGCGGCGAACTTGGTGGTCTCGCCGATGGAGTCCTGGAGCGTCCGGAGCAGCTCGTTGTAGCGATCGATGACGACGCTGTAACTCTCCTCGCTGTCGTCGACCATCTCGGGGTCGATCGTCGCCGTGAGGTCGCCGTCGATGGCGGCGGTCGTCGACTCCTCAAAGGCATCGACCAGTCGCTGGAGCTGCTCGGAGCGGGCTTCGATCTCGCGGGTGTGGGTTTCGAGGTTGTCGGCCATCCGCTGGAGTGACTCCCCGAAAGGACCGGGCACCGGCTCGTCGAGGGCAGGGTCGTCGAACTGCTGGTCGGCCAGCGCGTCGGCCTGGGCTGAGACCGTCGCGAGGTACGCCTGCAGGTCGACAAACGAGTCGGCGAGGTCGCCGACCTCGTCGGGCTGGTCGACGACGACCGGCTCGGTGTCGACGTGGCCGTCGGCGATCTGCCGGGCGGCCGCTTCGATGTTCCCGAGCGGGGTGATCAGGTCGCGCTGGACGATCAATAGCGTGTTGACGAACGCCACCACCGCACCGAGGAAAATAATCCCTTGGACGACCCGCAGGACGGTCCCCGTGAGGACGAACGGGAGGACGAACAGCCCGATAGCGCCGCCGAACTGGATGGCGACTGCCGCCAACATCTTCCGTCGCAAGGAGCCGGTGATGCTGAGGCTGTCCATCATCCCCCACAGGACCGCCTCGTAGGAGTCCATGAATGACATACTGAGTTATATTTAAACCTCAGTTAATTAATTACCGCAGCGATTTTCAGTTCCTGAGAATTTCCCCGTGTAACCGGTTGTGCTTCATGTCAGCGTGCTCTAGCGAACAGAGTAGCTGTGGCTGGCTCTGATGTATCACGACGTAAAAATGGAGTCGACCGGCGAGTTACTTGCTGCGGTTGCGGTCGCTGTTGACGCTCGGGCGGGCGTGTTCGGTACCCTTGCCGCGTTTCTGCATCCCGCGACCCTTGTCGCCAGCGCCGGTCAGCCCGCGGAACGCGCGACCTTTGTGCTGGGACTCACAGATCCAGTTGAGATCGTCGTCGTTCTCGATGGCGGGATGCTCGGGATCGACGAGGATCACTTCGTGCCACTTCTGGGAGCCGTCTTCCCCGACCCAGTAGGAGTTCAGCACGCGGAGGTTGGGGAACTTCCTGGAGGCACGCTCCTCGGAGATGCGCTGGATCGACTTCCGGCGACCGATGCGGTTGACACCCTGCCGTTTCGAGCGTCGACCGGCTTTGTGGCGCTGTTTGCGTGCGTTACCTTTGCGGACCGAAACACGGGCGACGACGATGCCCTGTTTGGCCTTGTAGCCCTGCGATCGGGCCTTGTCGAGGCGGGTCGGGCGGTCGACGCGCTCGATTGCGCCCTGATTCCGCCACTCCTGTTTTCGCTGCCACTGCAGTTCGGCGAGCTTGCCCTCGCCGGGGTTCTTCCATGCGTCTCGGATATGAGAGTATGCGCTTTTTGCCATTGTTATCCTCGGGCGCTTGCGATTCAGTCGGAAAATCCCGACCACATTTCGTCCCGGCGAACCGGGTGCCCACTGGTGGCCCGTCTCCAGCGAGTTAGGCATTCTACTGCCGAGACCTGTTTAATTGCTTCGGGTTCGTAGTGGTGCGAGATGGTGTGGCATGGGGAGGGGTCGACGGTGTTTCAGGTTCTGTACCTTTGAGATGGCCGATTCGCATACTACGACCAGTATTCACATAGCATCTTTCTGAAGTCGGTTGAAACTATTATCAATATAGTGTACTTTGGACAGAGTATATGAGGGAGTTTGGGGATGTGGATGCGGTGAAAATACTGCTTGATCAAGAGCTAAATGCTCAACAAAAAGTTAGAATTTATCCTGTTCACGATCCTTGGCACGTAGCGATAATCCGCAATGGTCAACAGCTCTGCAATTATGCTCAGGCGGTGATAATTAAAGCGATCAACAACTATCATCAGCAGAGACAGATTGAACAAAATACTGACGGAAGGGTGGTTAATATGCATCACCCTGTTCGACTCAGCGGAGGGGTACAAGATGCAATTGAACTTTTAGAAACGGTAGAACCGATTTTAGACGATTTTGAAGAAAGCTTTGAAATCCTGAATGAGAATGCGGGATTCAGATCTGGAGATATTTATGAAAATGTATCAAAAAATGCACTAAATTTTCAGGAAAAGATAATTCCTCGGGTGCGGCTACACATCCACACCTACCTATGGATTCTCTGGACCCACGAATCGCTCAATCAGGCTATCCAGTTCCACGGATTAATGGAAACCCGACATGAATTCGAAGAACTGACTCATGCATCCTTCCCGTATATATCGCATCCCCCGTTAATTGTAGCCACTATTGCTTGCTCAGCAATGCTTGAGGAAGTCGGTGCTACCTGGTTGAATGCTTATGTGGACAAGATAGATTATAAGATGGACAATACCAGTGCAGGCAGTGTTATGAGTGATATTGAGATGCACTATTCTCAAAGCCACGAGTTCGACGTTGAGGGGATCGAAGAGTGGGTTGTAGATACTCGGAATGATATCAGCCATTACGTGACACGACGTGGGGGAACAGTTAGCTTGGACGAGTTTGAAGAGTTTGCAGTAGCCGTTCAAGAAGGCATAAATTTGGTCGACTCTCTCTTATCTGAACTGGTTGTTCCGCCTATTGAGGAGTTTCGAAGCGATTTATCGTGCTTCACCGAATATTCTCAGTAGATCCTGCATAGACGTTTTGTATAGCTTTTCACCCCTTATTAAAAATCGACACACCCCCGAAATCCGTGAACCCAGCTCACGGCACGATATAAACCAACCAGAGCGATGATCTGCTCACGCTATGGCATAAAACGTCTATTTTTGGGATAGAAATTTATTTATCCCACACGAACGTACTTCTATGTCAGTCGAAACGGATTCACACGGGCGGTTGTACATCCCCGCAGAGCTGCGAGAGCAGTACGGCGAAAAGTTCCACGTCGTCACCTACGACGACCGGCTCGAACTCATTCCAATCGCTGACGACCCACTTCAGGCTGTTCGGGACGCTGCTGGCGACGCCTTTGCGGACGCCTCGGTCGACCAACTCCGCGAGGAGGCTCGACAGCAGGCGAAAACAGACGCCGAAGCGGGGCTTGCACGCGGTAAAGATGACTCCGAGGACGTCGACGAATGACGGTTTACGTTGAAACGGACTTTCTGCTCGCCCTAATCAAAGACTCAGATTGGCTTCAGGAACCCGCAGAAAAAGCTCTTGAAGAACGTGACGTAGTCACATCGTCATACACCTATCTAGAGCTACTGCTCATCCGCGAACGCCACGAGTTCGAGTATATCAAACTGTTCTCGAACATGCTCGATCTCGTCCCCGTTAAGACCGACGCCGAACACCAGATCGTCCTCAAGGCCGTCCAGTATTTCGAAGACGGGATGACGGCGTTCGACTCGTTCCACGCAGCCACCGCCGAAACGCGCGGCCATCCCATCCTCGGCTCGGACAAGGCCTACGAAGATGTCGACTCGGAGCGGATCTCGTTAGAACCTGATTCCGATGAATAACGCTGTTGTTGCTGCCTGTCACCGTTTGTATAATATATAAAAGAACCGTCGACCGCTGATCGCCCTCAGTCAGCGGCGATCTTGTGAGCCGCATACAGCACGCCGCGTTCGTCCATCAGCGCGACCGTCGCCAGCCGCAGGGCATGGGGCCACCCCAGCGGCGTCGCGCTGTCGGGCTCGCCGGTGTCGAAGAACTGCTCGGGGAGGTAGCTGGTGTCCTCACACAGCACGCCGCCCGGCAGCACAAGCTCAAGCAGTTCACGCGCTCGCGCCGCGGCCTCGACCGCCCGCTCGTCGTCGTGGTCGGCTAACAGCGCACCCAACTGCGCGGCGGCGTTGGCACCCCACCCGGTAGAGACGGTCCAGATTTTCTCGTGGTCCTGGTGGGCCTGCCGCCAGCCGTCGCCCTCGTAGCGGAACAGGCCCGCAATCTTGCTTTCCTCAGGATCGTGCCACAGCGCCTTGATGATCGTGTGGGTGTGGGAGTTCAATTGGTCGAGCCGGTAGTCGTCGACGTCCTCGATCTTGTCGTAGGCGCGATGCGCGCCGACTAACGCGAGGGTCGCCGAGTCGGCCCGCCGATCGAGCCCGCCGCCGCCGTGTTCGCGCAGCGCGAAGATGCCCCGGTCGTCGAGCCAGAGGTGGTTGATCGCCTCGTAGACCCGCCGGGCCTGTTCGTGGGCGTGGTCGGCGATATCGAGGTCAGTCGCCGCCAGCGCGCTGTAGGCCTCCAGGAACGTCGCGGTCGTATGCGCAAACCGACCGGTGGAGTCTTCCCAGGCGTTCTGGCAGACCATCGGTCGACCGTCCGCTTCGAGCGTCCCATCGAGGCTTTCGAGGGCGGCCTCAAGGGTATCGACGACCCGCGCTTCGAGGTCGTCGTCCTCAATGCCGGAGGCATAGTAGTTCGCCAAAAAGGCGATGACGCTGCCGGTCTGGTCGGCCTGATAGTCGTCGTCGCTGCCGGCTTCGAGCTTGGCGTTGGCCCAGCCGGGGGCGAGCGCGCCGTTGTGGGGCCACACGCGGTGGGGCCAACTGCCGTCGTCGCGCTGGGTCTCGCAGTAGGCCCGCGCGCTTTCGGCGTGCCAGTTGCCGAGGCCGAGATCGAAGTGGTGGTCGGATTCGAGAACGAACCGCGAGATCTCGGCGTCGTCGCGGAACCAGGTGTAGCCGTAGCCGCCGGAGTAGCGGTAGTAGGGATCGAAGTTCGGCCCCGCGATCCGCAGCCCGGTCTCGCCCCGCAGCAGCGACAACACCCGCACGTCCGCACCCACCGACTCCCGGAGCGTCTCCGAGTTGTCCTCGCGGGCAGCCGTCGGCAGCGCCGCGGTGGCGGCCTGTTTGAACGCGTCGCTGCTATCGAACTCCTCACGAAGCTCGCCGAGCCGGTCGAGGGCCGCCTCGCGGTCGGTTTCGGTTCGATCCGTCAGCAGCGTGATGAGCGTCGTCGACGCCTCGTGAAGCGGGAGCGAACAGATCAAATCGCCGCTGAGCCGGTCCTCCGAGTAGCGGTGGTCGCTGGCCGGACGCGGATACTCGGTTGGCTCCTCGTCCAGCAAGTCCTCGAAGGCGACCGGGATCTGTCCCCGAACGCCCGCAAAGCCGGTCGTAGAGCTGACGAAGTCGTGTTCCCGCTGGTGATAGACCTCGACGACGTCTTCGTGGTGGAGCTGGCCGACCTGACTGTCCTGGCCCTCTGGCGCGAGCGAGACGTAGGTGATCAGCTCGGCGTGACTCCCGCCGAAGTTGGCCTCAGCGGTATCGAACCGAGTGAGGTGGGCATCGCCCACCGTCAGATCGAGCTGGGTCACCGGCCCGAACGGTGTCCCGTGGGTCGTCTCGACGAGCGTCGTCGCCTCGTGGTACTCCTGTACGGAGTCCATCTCGTCGAACCAGAACGGCTGCCCGTCGACACGGAGCCCGAACCGCGACCGCTCGATGCCCGTGAGCCCGGAGAGTGGATAGCCGAAGTCCCGCAGATTGCCCCCGTCGACGTGAATCAGTCGACGGCCGTCACCGGAGAAACGGCCGGAAATCGTCCGCCGTTCGCCCGGAAAACGGGTCGTAGTCCCCGATGACTCCTTGAAATCATCGAGTGCGTCACGTAGTTGCACACCTATCTTCCTGTTCTCCGGAGTATTAATTCTTGGTGTATTTTTATTTCACACGTTTATTCCAACGACAACAGTCAAGACAGTTGGACTCCGGGTTGGAGGTATGGACGCGCCAGGTCCGCCACGGTTCGTCGCCGTCGGCGAGAGCGTCGAACTCGCCCCACGAGCCCCCGACCCCGACGCCGACTACCACTGGACGCTGCTCGAATCACCCCCCGAAAGCAGCGTTGCCGTCGACGCGGGGCCGGTCGTCGAGTTCGCCCCCGACACCCCCGGCCACTACCGGCTTGAACTCCAATCGCCCGACGGGACCCACACCCAGACGGTGCGGGCCTACCCCGACGAACGCCACAGCACACGGGTCGAACTCCCCTTTTCGGACCTCCCGGACTCCATCACCGAGGTCGACTCGATGTCGGTCGTCGGCCCGTTCAACGAACAGGTCGCCGGTCGCACGCGACCCACGCGCACGGACGATCGCTTTGTCGCCGATCTCGAACTGCCGCCGGGCACCCACCCATACGCGTTCTGTGTGAACGACGATTTCACACAGCAGATCCACGACGCCGTCACCGTCCCCGGTCCGGGCCGACCCCGGTGTCGGCTCGACGGCGAGATTCGGGACGACACGCTCGTGGTCACGGCGACCGCCACTGCCGCTCCCGATACCGACCACGCTGACGCCGATCTCGCTGTCGACTTCGTGGTCGACGACCGCGACTGGCTTCCTGATTCTGTAGTCGAGATCACTGACCGCGAACTCCGCGTGCCGGTCGAGTCGGTGCCCGACACTCTCCGCATCCATGCGGTCGCCGTCGGTGAACGCCGCTCGGTGTCGGATTCGCTGACGATCCACAGCGGCGAGCCGATCGCCATCGAGCGACCCAACGACCCGCCGGAGTGGGCCGAGTCGCCGACCGTCTACGAGATCTTCGTTCGCTCGTTTACTGGCGAGACGCTGCCGACCACGTTCGCCGAGATCGAGCGCCGCGTCGAGTATCTCGAATCCTTGGCCGTCGACTGTCTGTGGCTCACGCCCGTCCTCGCCAGCCCGACTGACCACGGCTACCACATCACGAACTACTTCGAGACCGCCGCCGATCTGGGGAGCCGTGCGGCCTTCGAATCGCTCGTTGAGACCTGCCACGACGCAGACATCCGGGTCGTTTTCGATCTCGTCATCAACCACACGTCCCGTGACCACTCGGTGTATCAACTCCACGCTGGCGGCGTCGACCGCTACGCCGACTACTATAATCGCGTCCCCAAATCGTGGGACGGCACTGGCGTCGACTGGGCGGGCGACGATGCCCCCGAGTTCTATTTCAACTGGCAACGGATTCCGAATCTCAACTACGGCTCGCTGGCCGTCCGCCGCTGGATGCTTGATGTCGTTGAGGAGTGGGCCGACGTGGTCGACGGCTTCCGCTGCGATGTGGCGTGGGGCGTCCCCCACGGTTTCTGGAAGGAGGTCCAGGAGACCGTCCCCGACGATTTCTTGCTCCTGGACGAGACGATTCCGCGGGACCCCCACTATCACGAGGCGGAGTTCCAGATGCACTACGACACCGCCCTCTACGGCGCGCTCCGCGATATCGGCCACGGCAACGCGCCCGCGGAGAAGATTTTTGAGGCGCTCGACGACGCCGTCTGGCAGGGGTTCCCCGACTCGGCGGTCCACCTCCGCTACATCGAGAACCACGACGAGACCCGCTATTTAAAAGAGTGCAGCGAGGGCGCGCTCCGGGCGGCCGCGGCCGCGACGTTCACCCTCCCCGGCGCGCCGATGATCTACTACGGCCAGGAACGCGGGATGGTCGACAAGCGCGGGCCAATGAGGTGGCACGATGGCGACGCCGACCTCACCGAGTTCCACCGGTCGCTGTCGACGCTCCGCCGCGCGTACCCGGTTCTTAAAACCGGCGGCGTCGAGCGGCTGTCGGTCGACGTTGCCGAACGGCGCGAGCCCGCAGCGTCGGAATCAAAACCGGAGGACTCCGAAACCACAGCCGACATCGTCGCGCCGAACGGCAGCGGTGAGGTCGCGGGAGCCGACCGCGTTGCCGCCTTTGCCCGCGACGACGGCGACGATCGGCTGCTCGTCGTGCTCAACTTCGGCGACGACCCGCAGGCGGTCAGTCTGCCCGAAACCGTGGGATCGACCGACCTCCGGACCGGGAGCCCGCTCCGCAAACGCTACGCGGAGGACGACCCCAAAGACACCTACCTGCTCGTCGTCGACGTGGTGATCTGTCGGTCAGCCTAAACGCCGTCGTCGGTCGATTTCGGCCCCTGTTTTAAGTGCTGTCGCCGAGCAGGAAGTGTATGGACGACGCCACGCTTCGCGCCCATCTGCGGCGGTTCGGCCTCTCCGAGAAAGAGGTCGACACCTACCTCACCCTCCTGGAGCATGGCGAAGCCACTGCCAGCACGATCGCCGACGTGGCGGGCGTCTCCAAACGCTACGTCTACAGCGTCAGCGAGGCGCTCGCCGACCAGGGGTTCGTCGAGGTCACCGACCACGTCGTCCCGACGACGATCCGGGCGCTCCCACCGGATCAGGTCGTCGACGAACTCGTGCGGGACGCCGAGGCGATGCGGCCCGCCCTCGAATCCCGCCACACCCGTACCGAGCCATCGACCGATTGCTTCGAGGTGGTCAAAAGCCGCGTCACCGTGCTCAAACGGATCCGGTCGTTCATCGACGGTGCCGACGAGGAACTCACGCTGTCGGTCCCGCTGGACGTGCTCGACGAGGTCGAAGCGGCCCTACGGGCCGCGCGGGACCGCGGCGTGTTGATCGTCCTGCTGGTCTCCGGCACCGACGAACTCCCCGCGGAGCTGGCCGACCTCGCCAGCGTCACCCGCGTCTGGAGCGAGACAATGCCCACGATGTTGACCGTCGACCGCCGGGTCGGCGTGATCGCGCCCATCGAGATGATTTCGAGTGCCCACAACGACACCCAATCGATCGTCTTCGCCCAGCAACACCTCGGTCCGGTCGTCGTTGCCTCCTTTTTCGGCAACTACTGGCCCGTCGCCCGCGAGGCGGCGGTCGCCGACCCGGTCGAACTCCCCACCTCCCACGAGAACTTCTGGCACAGCATCTTCCAGGCGACGCTCTGGCTCCGGGCTGACGCCGAGCTTCGAGCCACCATCGAGGGCCGGACCACCGCCGACAACGAGTACGTCGAACTCGACTGCCGTGTCGTCGACGTCACTCAGGGTCTCGTCGAGCCGACCAACAATTCCTTTCCGGTCGAACACAGCCTGACCGTCGAAGCAGAGGGCCGAACCTACACTGTCGGCGGCTACGGCGCGTTCCTGGAGACCATCGAGGCCGACCGGGTCCGGCTCACGCTCGACGACTGAAACGGATCGGAAAGCCTAATCAGCAAAAACAGTCAGTCGTCACTCGGTGCGGCCGGTTCGTGCGGCGACACGCTGCTCGACGTACAGGCGCGACCACTCCTCGAAATGGCGTTTGAGGCGGCCGACGAGGCCAGTACTGTCGACCTCCGTCTCGGGAGTTCGGTACGCGGGCTGTGCCTCTCTGTCGAGACGTCCCTTGTCGACGCTCATTGTGATAGTATCTACCACGGGGTATATAATAAATATTAGGTCTGCATATGAGTCGTGGTCGGGTCAACAGTTCCGTCCGGCTTCTGGGGGTGTTTTTATTACTCTCGCATTTCATAATCATTCTTACCGACGTTTTTCACGAACGGGAAATTTTATTACCGAACTCGAAAAAGGAGGGTCACGATTCAATGAGTTCGTCTTCGTCGTCCGGTGGGCTCCAGCGGACGTTTCTCGAATACCAGTACGTGTTCGTCTTTCTCGCACCCCTCCTGTTCGTTGTCGGGGTTCTCCTCGCAGCGCCGCTTCCGGAAGCGGCGGGAGACGGCTACTGGATGGAGTTCTGGTGGCTGTTCCCGGTGTTCCTGCTCGGGGCGACGGTCGTCAACACCGTCGGGATCAGCGGCTCGGCGCTGTTCGTGCCGTTTCTGATCTTCCTCTACCCGATTATGGCGGTTCGTCTCTCTCCGGAGACGCTGCTGGAGCCGCCGCTATCGCCTGAAACCATCGTCAAAATCGGGCTTATCAGTGAGTCTTTCGGCCTGTCGAGTTCGGCGCTGGCGTTCATCCAGCACGGACTGGTCGACCGCCGGCTCGCGCTCACACTCGTCGGCGGTTCGATCCCCTTTGTGGTCGGTGGAGCGCTACTATCGTTCATTATCCCCGAGCCAGTGTTCCAGTTCCTGCTGGCGGTCGCGCTCATCGCAGCGTCGATCCTCCTGTTTAAAGCCGATCTGGGCCACGACGATCCCGCCGATGATGCTGACGATGGCGATGCGGCCGAGAGCGTTGCTGTCGAGGCCGACGGCGGTCCCGACCTCCCCAACGACAGCGACAAGCCCGGTTCGGCCGGTGTCAGGACCGACGACGACGGTGTCGTCACCCGCGTCGACCGCGATGGGAGCAGTTACAGCTACACTCGCGGCGGCTATCTCGAACGGTTCGGTAACTACAGCATCGGCGGCGTCTTTCAGGGGCTGGCCGGGTTCGGCATCGGTGAGCTGGGTATCATCTCGATGCTCCGGACCTCCGTGCCGGTCCGGATCGCCATCGGCACGAACCACATCGTCGTCGCCATGACCGCGGTGCTCGCGTCGCTGGTCCACGTCTTCGGTGGCGGGCTGGTCGGCGGTCACACGATGGATCTGGCCTCGACGCCGTGGAACGTCGTCGTCTGGACCGTCCCCGCGACCGTCACTGGCGGCCAGATCGCGCCGTACATCTCCTCGACGCTCGACACCGAGATACTCAAACACGGCGTCGGCGTGCTGTTCGCGATCATCGCCACCGCGCTGTTCGTGATGTCCGGCAGCGGCTTCCTCTAAGCCGAGGGGCGACTCCGTTTGCGCAGGCTTATTACTGACTCGCGGTGTGTTCCCGCCATGACTGGTGATCGGCCAGCGGTCGACCGCCGCTCGGTGCTGTCGACCCTCGGTGTCGGGGTGGCTGGACTCGCTGGCTGTGCTGGCGTCAGTGGGAGCGGCGACCCCGAGCGCGTCTCGCTGCTCGCCGCCGGGAGCCTCCACAACGCGCTCGAACACGGGTTCCAGCCGGACGGTGAGGCGACCGTCGAAATCGAGGCCCGTGGCTCGGCGGCAGCCGCCCGACTTGTCGACGAGGGCCAACGGGACCCCGACATCCTCTCGCTGGCCGACACGGCGCTGTTCGACGGGCCGCTCGACGCGTCGTGGCTCGCCGAGTTTGCCACCAACTCGCTGGTGGTCGCCTACAACCCCGACACCGAGGGCGGCCAGCGGCTCGCCGCTGCCGGGTCGGATGGCTGGTACCAACCACTGGTCGACGGCGATGTGAGTCTTGGCCGCACCGACCCGGCACTTGACCCGCTCGGCTACCGGACGCTGTTCCTGTTCGACCTCGCAACGGAGTACTATGACACCGACACAGACCTCCAGGAGGCGATCCCCGACCGGGAACAACTCTACCCCGAAACCCAACTCGTCAGTCAGTTCGAGACGGGCTCGGTCGACGCCGCGGTGACCTACCGGAACATGGTCGTCGACCGGGACTACGCGTTCATCGAACTCCCGGCCGCAATCGACCTCAGCGATCCGACGCTGGCCGACCGCTACGCGCAGACGAGTTACGAACTCCAGAGCGGCACCGTCGTCACCGGCGGGCCGATCAGCTACGGGTCGACGATCCGCCACCAGTCGCCGACGGTCCGCGATGTGTTCGCGGCCCACGTTACTGGCGACTACCTCTCGGAGTTCGGATTTATTGTCCCCGACGACTATCCCCGATACAGTGGCAATGTTCCCGAGACAGTCACGGACTGAGACCGTCGACCGGTTCGACTGGCTCTCGGTCAGTTACTTGCTCGGGGCGCTCCTGCTGTGCTACTATCTGTTGCCGTTCGTCTCGCTGTTCGCCAGCCAGCCCCTCGGCGTGGTCGCCCAGCGATTGACCTCGCCGACCGTGCTCTCGGCGGCGACCACCTCGCTGTCGGCGTCGGTCACGAGCACCGCCATCGCCACCGCACTCGGTCTCCCGCTGGCCTACTGGCTCGCCCGCGCTGAGGGACCCCGCAAGACGCTTGTGACTGCCATTGTCGTCCTGCCGCTGGTGCTCCCGCCGATCGTCAGCGGGATGCTGTTGCTCACGATTGTCGGTCCCGAGACGCTGCTGGGGCGACTGGCAGCCGAAAACGGGGTCGCCCTGACGCGGTCGACCGCCGGGATCGTGCTGGCTCAGACCTTCGTCGCCTCGCCGTTCGTCGTCATCACGGCCAAAGCGGCCTTCGAGCGCGTCGACCCGGCGCTCGAATACGCCTCCCAGTCGCTCGGCAAGAGCCGACTGACGACGGTTCGGCGGATCACGCTCCCGATCGCGTGGCCGGGGATTCTCGCGGGGATTACCCTCGCGTTTGCCCGTGCGATCGGGGAGTTCGGCGCGACGATCATGCTGGCCTACTACCCGCGGACGATGCCGGTCCAGATCTGGGTCTCCTTTACTACTCTTGGCCTCGACAACGCCTTTCCCGTTGCTGTCGTCCTCGTCGGCATCGCCGTCGTCACGCTCGTCGTGCTCAACACGCTCGGCTCGAATCCCTTCGAATAACCTATGCTCGAACTCACTGGCCTGTCGAAAACCTACTCCGGATTCGCTTTCGGCCCCGTCGACCTCACGGTCGGCGACGAAGTGTTGTCGGTGCTCGGCCCTTCGGGCAGCGGGAAGACGACGCTGCTGTCGTTGATTGCGGGCACCGTCGACCCGGATGTGGGGTCGATCTCGCTGAACGGGCGGCGGCTCGACGGCCGCCCGATTGCTGACCGCGAGACGGGATTGGTCTTCCAGGACGGCGCGCTGTTCCCTCACCTGACCGCCCGCGAGAACATCGCCTACGCCGCGATCGATCCCGACCGGGTCGACGAACTCGCGGCTACTTTCGAGATCACCGAGCTCCTCGGCCGTCGACCGCCGACCCTCTCTGGCGGGGAGCGCCAGCGCGTCGCCCTCGCCCGAACGTTGGCCGCCGATCCCGCGGCGCTACTGCTCGACGAGCCGCTGTCGAGTCTCGACGCCCCTATTCGGCGGCGGCTCCGCGGCGAGTTGCACGCCCTGTTCGCCGACCTCGATATTCCAATCATCTACGTCACCCACGACCAGCGAACTGCGACCGCCCTCGGTGATCGGTTGGCCGTCGTCAACGATGGAACTGTTGAACAGATCGGCACGCCCTCGCGTGTGTTGTCCCAGCCTGAGACGCGGTTCGTCGCCTCGTTCACCGGCACCGAGAACGTCTTCGCGGCGACCGTCTCAGCGTCGACCGACGGGACGACGGTTCGGATCGGCGAGTTCGCGCTCCGGTCGACCGAGACGGTGACTGCCTCGACTGTCGCGGCCTGTATCCACCCTACTCAACTTACCCTTCAGCCAGCCAACGCAGCCGACGGGGAGGTAGAGAACACAGTTTCCGGCACCGTTGTCCAGCAACTGAACGAAGGCACCGAGTATCGCCTGTTGGTCTCGGTAGCGAGCCTCACCGAGCCGCTGATCGCGACCGTTCGCCCATCGACTGGCGAGAGACTGTCGACCGGTTCGACTGTTCGCTTGACGATCCCGCCGGATGCGATCCATCTGATCGAGTAACTGCGGCCGTCCCTGTCGTCCTCCGAGCGTATATTGCACACCATTGTCGACTGCAGCCATCACCGTCGACTCCGCTGATTGAAAATCCGTTTCACAGGTAGGACATATGCCAATGTGTAACTAAGAGGTATACTCAAAAATCCGCACTCCAATAGACGAACATGGATGTATCTCGGATCAAAACGGTGAGTGTCCGTTTCATCGGCTATCTTTCGTATATATCGTGTTCGATGACGACTCTGCTGGGACTGTACACGTTCGGCTCTCTCGTATTTACTGGCGCACAAACAGGGCAGATCTATGGGAGCATGATCTTGCTACTGCTGGCCTGTAGTGGTGGGTCGCTACTGCTTTTTGCAGTTGGACGCGCGATTTTCACTGCCGTGAACCATCCCAGTTGGATTCTGGATCTACGCGAGACTCGGGATTCGATCCTCTATCGGTAGCTGGTGATCGCGGGATTTCCACCGTACTAATTGGATTTGATATCGCAGGAAGTGATTTATGAATCGCTGTACGACCGGATCGAACCGAGCTCGTCGACCGTGATATCCCCTGCGAGCGCCCCAATATCGACTGATTCGGGGGTTTCCCCCGGATACTTCCGCTTGAAGTAGCCGTAGATGTTTGTCAGATCGCGTTCCAGGAGTTCGTCGCTGTTTTCGTGGTCGGTCGGGACTGCCTGCGGCCAATCGAAGATCGTAATCCCGTCTTCGTCGATGAAGACGTTGTACTCGCTCATATCGCTATGCACGTACCCTTTCTGGTAGGCTGCGGCCATCTCTTCGAGGATCAGATCCAGGACACCAACCACCTGCTCGGATTCGAGTCGCGCACGCGAGAGCTCCGCGCCGTCGAGTTTCTCCATGACGATCGCGTGGCGGTTCTGGTCGACTGGTCGGGGGACCGAAACATCAGGGTACAGCCCTTCGAGGGCTTCGTACTCTTTTTCGGCGGCTTTCCGGGCGGTATAGAGCCACGACACGTGGTTGCGATCCGAGGTGTACTCCCGCTCACGGTCGACCGCCCGGAAGTTCGTATACCCCTCGCGGTGATATTTAAGTGCCAGTGGCTGGAACGACATCGCCTCGTAGACGTCGCTTTCCTTGCCGACACCGAGTGGTGCGCCAACGCCGTCGATGGTGTCGCGCTCCGAGAAGCTCCGAAGCGCGAGTGCGTCGTACCCCTCGAAGGTGAGCTGGTAGCCCTCGTACTGGATCGTCTTCCGCTGGATGAGCTCGTGTTGCATACAGCGGTCGATGCGGTACTCTATTTCTTCGCTTGTGAGGCTCGAATACTTCGGTAGTTTCTCGCGTTGGACCCACTCCGAGAAGCGCATCCCCTGCTCGATCCCCGACAGCAGATAGAAATCCTCGGGTTCGAGGTCCCGAAAGAACGCCGCGACGTTCTGAACCATACCCAACGGAGGCCCGCAGACCCTAAAAGCCCGACGAGTCGACCGATTCTCCGCTAATGAATCAAATACTGCTATATTGAATTGCCGCTCTCACGATACAGACGGATGGATCGCTGTTGGAGTCTCGTATTGGGGATACTCGCTAGATACGTCTCGGTGATTTCTCGCCCCGGCTTGGGGTATCGACAGTCGAGATCGCTCTATCGTCCTCGATGGACAATCGCCAGATCGCAGTCGACGTTGTGGATTCGCTCGAAGGTAGGTGTCAAAAAGAACCGCGAGGCGACGCTGCGGTCGGTGCTCGCGCCGACAATGGCCACGTCGTAGTGTGAGGCATTGGCATCGAGAAACTCCTCGACTGGGGTGTAGCCGATCCGGGTTTCGATCGGCGCGTCGAACGACTCCACGAGGTTGTCGAGCATGGTTTCGGCCTCCCGTCGCTCGACATCGGAGTCGACGCAGCTACAGGCCGAGATTGTCCCAGTTGTCAACAGTCGGTGAGCGAAATCAAGCATCGTGTTGGCCTGTTCGCCCGGCCCGCGAACCATCACGAGCAGCCGGTGCCACTCGGTTCTCCCGGTCGTGGGGCGGAAAATGACGGTGTCGGTCGGGCCGTTGAGGAGTGTTTTGACGAATCGACTCGGTGTTCCGTCCTCGGCCTCGTAGGGGCTGACGATCAGATCGCAGTTCTCGGCGGCGGAGGTCTGGAGGATCGTCTCCCCAGCCGAGCCGTCCTCGGCGACGACCACGAGTTCACAGGGAACGTCGACGGTGGCAACGACCAGATCCTGGAGCCGTTCGAGCCTCCGTCGGAGCTGATCGGTGATCTGGGCCTCGGCCGCCCGGGTTACCTCCTCGTCGTCGACTGCGCCGGTCGTCGTGGCCTCGACTTTGGCCTCGACTTTGGATTCGGTTTCGGCGATCGTCTCCGGACTCACCGTCTGCATCAGCACAACTTTCCCCGCCTCGTGGGCGGCTGCAAGCCGGGCGGCAAACAGCACCAGCGACTCGGGGTCGTCGCTCCGAATGGGGACCAGCACCTGATCGTCGCCGTGGGTCGACTGAAACAGGTAGCGGGCCCGTTCCTCGTAGAAGTGTCGACGCCAGAGGACGAACACGCCAGCGACGATGAGACTGGAGACGATGATCCCGCCAACGTAGGTTAGCTGCTCGGAGCCGGTGACTAACACGAGCAGTGCCGACGAAAACGCCGACGGCTCTTCGAGCGATAGTGCCCACGTCACGACGCCAGTGAGGAAGATCCCGAGCGCGGCGGCCCCGGCGTTGACCCGCAGCTCGCCGAGTGCTGCGGCGGTCCAGTACTCGCCGGTGAGTCCCAAGACGAGCCAGCCACAGATCGCTCCCGCCGAGATGCCGCCGACGAACCGCCGCGGCGAGGCGTAGCGACCGCCTGGATTGGAAAACAGCGTGTAGGCTCCGGCCGCCAGCGGCGGATAGACGAGGAACGACACCACCGGCGAGGCGTTAGCGAGCCACGTCACGCCACCGACGAGCACCGGCACAAACACCAGCGCCGACAGGTGGAGCAGGTTTTCGGCATCCGCCAACCAGTGACGGACCGCTCGGATCTCTCGCCGCTCGAACTCACGGAGGCGGCGTCGAATCGAGCGATACCACCACGACAGTCGGTCACGCATTACTGTGTGGTAGTCGACACACAATCATGGGTCTTTCTTCCGGGCAGCCAGCTGGCGGCTGCGAGCGGGTCAGCCGGACGGCAGCAGGACTCGACGGAGCACCGACGGTCGGAGCAGCGCGGTCGGGGGGCGTTCCAACTGAAGGACGCGATTGAACTCGTGCGAGAGCCGCCCGTCGGTGTGGGCCGCCCGGATCAGCCGCGAGACGTACCAATTGAACAGCCGCGTGGTGAGAGGGTTCGGGCCGTCGGTCTGTGGGAAGGCAGCATCGGCACCGACAGCCATCGTCCAGGCGGTGTCGACGCTCTCGGCGGCCCGGTCGAAAAAGCGCCCGGCGAGGTCCTCCCGGCCGCCCGCCAGCGCATGATGGAGGGCCAGCGCCTCGAGTGCGGCCACCGACATCCCCTGGCCGTAAATGGGGTTAAAACTCGCCAGTGCGTCGCCGGTGACGACGAGCCCGTCGGGGAACCGATCGAGGGCCTCGTAGCGACGGCGCAGACTGGCTGGAAACGGGTACTGGTCGACACCCTCCGAGACCCACGACCGGTTGTCGAGTAGCGAGGCGATCGCTGGTGTCGGCAGGCTCTCGGCAAACGCTTGCAGACCGTCGGCATCCCCCGGTGGATGATCGCCGTGGAGTCCGAACAGCGTCACCACCCACTGGTCGTTTTCGATGGGGATCACGGTACCGCCGCGGGTCCTCGGCGGCACGGGTGAGACGAGTATCCCACGGCGGGTCTCGGGCGGCCGATCGACGACGACCGTGCTGTAGGCGAGATCGACGCCGACCTTTTCGGTGGGAGGGGCATCGAAGCCGTGGTCGGCCAGCCATTGGGGCGTTCGGGAGCGCCGTCCGGTGGCGTCGACCACGAGGTCGGCACTCAGCTCCCGGCGCTCGCCATCGTCGGTCTCGACAACGACGCCGTCGACGGTTGCGGCCGTCTCGTCGGTGGTGTACGTTCGAAACCGAGTGTTGTCGCGGATCTCGATTCCATCGCGGGCCGCGAGGCACTCTCTGAGAACGCCCTCGAACAGCGGGCGGCTGGCACAGACCATCGGGCGTTCCTCTGGGCTGTCGGCGAGAAAGGCCCCCTCGTCGTAGTAGTCGAGGTCGGTCGCGGAGTCGATTTCTACCCCGCCGTGGGACCGGAGCCGCTCGACGTAGTCCGGACACAGGGACTCCAGGACGCTGCGCCCGGCCTCCAGGAGGACGTGGACGTGGCGGTCCTGTGGTACCCCGCGGCGGTTAGTCGGCCTGCTCGGCAGGCTGTCCCGTTCGACAAGACTCACCCGCTCGAAGCCGTCGGCGACCGCGCGGGCCGCCAACAGCCCGGCCATACCGCCCCCGACGACAATCGCGTGGTCACCGACTGTCGGCACTCGCTCCGGCTCGTAGTCATCGACTGTTTGTAATGTCATGCTCTCTTTTCGTCGCTGATCCGGCCCACACGACAGTTTTTCAGTGTGGTCGACCGCCGTTCATATATGCCTCAAGAACCGGACGAAAATATCAGTGGTGGTGTCAGTGGTGGCGGCCAGGAGGCCACCTTCGATCCCTCGACTGCCGGGACACGCGCCGAAGCAGTCGTCGACGTACTGGGCGAACTGTACTGGCAGAAGGCCTACGGGGGCCGTGACGGCTTCGAGTGTCTGGTGCGGACGATCCTGAGCCAGAACACCAGCGACAAAGCCAGCCAACCCGCCCACGACGCCCTTATAAATCGGTACGGCGGCGGTGACGGCGACCGGGATCTCGTTTCGGCGCTGGCCGACGCCGAGCAGTCGATGCTCGCCGAGACGATCAGCGGCGCGGGCCTGTATAATCAGAAGTCGGAGGTCATCATTGACGCCGCCGAGGAGATCCGACGGGAGTTCGGGAGTGCTGCTGCGTTCGATGCGTTCGTCAAAGACGAACCGCCGTCGACCGTTCGGGAGCGGCTCCTGGAGATCCACGGGGTCGGGCCGAAAACCGCCGACTGCGTGCTGCTGTTCGCCGGGGGGCGCGGGGGTGTCTTTCCGGTCGACACCCACGTCCATCGGATCGCTCGCCGAATGGGATTGGCCGACCCCGAAGCCGACCACGAGGCGGTCCGGACTGCCCTCGAAGACGGCGTCCCGGCCGAGAAATGTGGCTTCGGCCATACGGCGATGATCCAGTTCGGCCGAGAGTACTGTACGGCCCGCAAACCGGCCTGTCTCGACGGTCCCGAAGCCTGCCCGCTTTACGACCTGTGTGATCGGGTCGGCGTCGACGAGATCGAGGAGTCGGTGGTCGATCCTGCCGAGGCTATTTAAAAGGTCTATCCGGCGAACGAACAGCTCGCGTTGCCGACGGGGCCGTCGATCGGCGCGTCGGTGTCCTCGTAGTCGTAGCTGGGGCCGAACATCGGCAGCTCGAACTGGTAGTCGAAGGCGATCGAAAACGGTCCGAAGGGGTCGTTGAGGAATTCGGTGACGCTCTCGATTCCCTCGAAGACGACGCCCGTTTTGAGCTCGATGATCGGCGGCCCGTCGATCGACCCCGCGAGTTCGATGCCAATTGCACCGGGGCCGCCGAGGTTCGTCAAAAGCGAGAGGTGGAGCACCATCTTGATCTCGGGGCCCGCCGTGCCGATGGTGAACTCGTAGCCCTCACCCGGGAAACAGGCGTTACCGCCCGGGGTCGGCCCACCGGTCGAACCGTTGGCTGTGGCGTCGGCCGTCTGCGCGCCGACGACTGCCGCTATCGGCGTCGACAGGAGGAGCAGACAGCAAACCACGGCGATAACCGGTGTCCGCGGGACCATACGGCTAGATTCTCGCGGCAGCGGTTAAACACCACGGTGAACTGACTGGTCGACGGCCCGGTGGTTGGACTCTCTGGGGTTACTCGAAAAACTGGTCCACGAGGAGTTCGGCCGACGCGAGATTCGTCGCCAGCGGGATGTCGTGGACATCGCAGAGCCGGAGCAGCGCGCTGATGTCGGGTTCGTGTGGCTGTGCGGTCAGTGGATCCCGCAGGAAAATCACGCCGTCACATGTCTCCTCGGCGATTTCGCCGCCGATCTGCATATCGCCGCCGAGTGGCCCCGACTCCTTGCGCTCGATGTCGAGGTTGGTCACTTCCATCAGTCGCTTGCCGGTCGTCCCCGTCGCCATCAGGCTGGCCTTCGATAGCGTCTCCTCGTGGTCGGTCGCAAACGCCATCAGGTCGTCTTTTTTCTTGTCGTGGGCAATCAGTGCGAGTCGCATTCGTCATGCTCTGGGACCGCGTGGGGTTTAATTCCCCTGTTGGTGACAGTCGCCGCGGGCTACTCGAACACCATGTCGAAGGCACTGGCCCCGAGTGGATCGAACGTCCCGGCGGCGACGTTTTCGGCGACGTGGTCGACCGAACGCATCCCAACTAACGAGGTGGTGACTCCTGGCGCGCTCCGGGCGAAGTTGATCGCCCGCTGGGCCGACGTGTCGCCCGATAGCTCGGCGTCGACCTCGGGTGGGATCGCGGCTGCCAGATCCCCCTGCCCGATCGAGGCGCTGGTGACGACCGAGAGCCCCGACTCGTGGGCGTATTCGAGCGCGCTGACCGGCCCCTCGTCGGTTGGCTGAGACGTGACGCTGAAGGCGTCGGCCATCTCGACGTTGAACGGCAGTTGGATGGCCTGCAGGCCGTGGCTCTCAACGCCGACGCTCTCGGCGGCGGCCTCGGCCCGCTCGATCACCGCCGGAAGCGAGAGGTACTGGTCGTGGGACTGTGGGACGCGGAATGCCTGCCACGTCGCCAGCCCGTAGACGCCGATCTCGCCGGTCGCCCGGCGGCGCTCCAGAAGCTCGAAGGCCGCTTCGAGCTGGTCGTAGACGGCCTCGCGGTCGGCATCCAGGAGCTGTGTCTCGGGGTTATGCAGGTAATAACAATCAATCCGGTCGACACCGAGGTTCGACAGCGACCGGTCGAGCATCTCGCTTATAAATCCGGGCTCCAGCGAGTGGCTGCCCCGAACGAGGGAGGCAGGGTCGACCACACCAGGTTCGACGAACTGCTCGCGGATGTACCGGCCGGGGTCGTCGGGCCGCTCGCCGTCGAACGGGAGAAAGCCGCCCTTCGTCGCAACGACGATCGACTCGCGGTCGACGTCGGTCCGTCGCAGTGCCTCGCCGACGACGCGCTCGCTGCGCTGACACCGGTAGTTGATTGCGGTGTCGACGTGGTTGATCCCGTTGGCAAGCGCCATCTCGATGGCCTCGCGGTACGCCTCATCGATGCGGTCGGTCGGCTCGCCGAGGTAGGTGCCGATGCCGATGCTGGAACAGACGCCCGGTGGGAAGCGCCGGAAGTAGGTACGGCCGAAACTGTCGCCGAACCGGTCACGGTAGGCCCACGTTCCGTCTGCGGTTGCCATAGCTATCGTTGCCGACGCGCTCGAATAAGCGTAGGGTTAGACGTCGCCGGACATCGACGAGAACAGCCGATCGATCAGCGCCTCACGCGGCATGGTCTCCGAACTCACCGGCTCGCCGCCGTCCGACAGCTGGGGTTGGGGGGCGATCTGCCCGCCACCCATGCGTGCGTGGCCGCCCGCGCTCGCGTTCGAAATCCCCTCGGTGACGCTTTGCAGCACCCGCCCCATGTGGACCCGATCGTCCCGCGAGCGCCCCGAGAGGTGGATCGTCCCGTCCTTTTCACCGGCAATAACCACCGCTGTTACGCCCTCCAACCGAATGATCTCGTCGGCGGCCTGTGGGATCGCATCCGCATTCGAGACCGGGCCGACATCACAGACTGCAAACGAGCCCTTGATTCGGCGGCCCGCGATCGCGCGGGCCTTGATTTCGAGCACTTCGGCGTCGACCTCCGGGTTGGCGATCCGGTCGAGTTGGTTCTGGTCGACGCCCGGATACAGATACGACGACGCCTCGAAGTCGACGGCGGCCGCGCCGACAGTCAGGTTCTTGGTATCCGAGAGGATGCCGTACAGCAGGCCGGTGGCGGCTCTCGACGGCAGGACGTATTTTGTGCCGGTCTCGCTGGCGTGCTGTTCGGCTGGCACCGGCACTGCGCCGATATCCTCGAAGTACTCGGCGACGATGCTCGAGCAGGAGCCGTAGTCGGTCCGCACGTCGGTAAAGAGCTCGCCGGTTCCCTCGCCGGGGTGGTGGTCGACGACCGCTAACGGGAGAATCCCTTCCGAGCCGGTGAACCCCCGCGGCGCGTTGTGGTCGACGAGAATCACGGCCTCGGCTGCGAGATCGGTGACGTGTTCGATGCGCTCCAAATCGAGTTCGAGAACGGTCCGAAAGGCGCGGTTTTCCTGGTGTCTGATCTGGCCGGAGTACTGGATCGTGACCTCGGTGTCGAGTTGCTCGGCGAGGGCCGCCACCGCCGTCGCCGAAGCCATCGCATCCGGGTCGGGGTTCGGATGCATCAACACCGTCACGGCCTCGCGGTCCGCAAGGAGTTGCTTAAATCGCTCACCGTTCGACTGTCGGAGCCAACGGTAGACGATTGCAGCCGCTCCCGCCACTCCCGCGATAGCAACGATCGCAACGAACAACTCGGTTCGCGTTCCGACGAGATTCTCGATCAGCGCGAAGATCCCGCCGACAGCAACCTGCCCCATATATTCCACGTCTGCATCATTCACTATGAAGGTTGGCAGCGTTCCCGTCGGTTCAGCAAGGACAAAATACGTTCACACTGGGCGGGTCTCCCGTAGTCTGTTCCTACAGCAGGGCGACAGCCTCACGTGGTTACACAGTACGTACCGCTTGGTTACGTCAGTAAGTATCGCCTACTCCGTCGTTCGGTTCCGGTAGGCGTCGACTGCCGCGCGGTAACCCTCGCGAAACGTGGGGTACTGCAGCGAGTATCCCAACTCGCGGAGTTTCTCGTTCGAACACCGTTTGCTCGTGAGAATCCGCCGGCGCGCGGCCGCCGAGAGCCCATCGTCGGTAAGCCGCTCTTTCTTCGTTCGCTTCGGTGGACTCTCAAGCCCACATTCGTCGGCCAGCCAGTCGGCAAAGGTCCATTTGTCGACTGGTTCGTCATCGGTCACGAGCACCGCCTCGTCCCGCGCGCGGTCATGGGTCAACAGATATGCGACCGCCCCCGCGGCGTCCTCGCGGTGAACCATATTTAAATAGCCCTCGGTGACCGGCCCCTCGATGTAGCGCTCCAGTCGGTAGCGGTCGGGACCGTAGAGCCCGGAAAACCGGACGACGGTGCCGTCGATGCCGTAGTCAGCACTCTTCTCGCGGGCGATCCGTTCGGCCTCCACGAGCACACGGGTTTTGTCGGTCGTCGGCTCCAGCGGCGTCGACTCGTCGACCCACTCGCCGTCGTGGTCGCCGTAGACGCCCGTACTCGACGTATAAACGAGCCGATCCGGCCTTTGCTCCCGCTGGCTATAGCTCTCGATCACGTCCGCAAGTGCCTCGACGTAGATCTGTCGGGCCGCCTCGGCATCCCGACCGCCGGAGGAGGCTGCGAACACGAGCCAGTCGGCTGCGGGGAAAGCCTCAATGTCCTCGGGGTCGGTGAGGTCAGCCTGGTGGGACTCGAAGCCCGCGTCTTCGATGGCCGCACAGCCGGAATCGGAGCGGCGAACACCGACGACCTCGTGGCCCACCTCGGTGAGTTGGCGGCCCAGTTCGATCCCGATGTAGCCACAGCCCAGGATGACGACGCGGCGAGAGTCTACCATCTACGCCTCCCGACCGTCGATCACCGACTGGATCGCGGCGAGTTGGGCCAGCGTCATCTCGATACGCCCCTCGATCGCCTGCTGGACCTCCTGGGCCGTGAGATCGACATCGATGTTCGCGGCGATCGTGTCGACATCCAACACCGCGGTCGTCATCCCCATCAGCAGGTGGTCCCGGAGTTCGAAGACGATGCCGTCGGCATCCGGTCGGTCGGGGTCGACCGCCAGAATCGCGGCGGCCTCCTGGACAGTGAGATCGGGTTCTTCGCCCGCGAGGATGGCGTCAAGTCGCTCGATGTCGAGGTCGGTTTCGTCAGTGACCGTCTCGGTGCCGACGGTCTCGATGGTCGACTGGAGCATCCCTTCGTACGCGGTTTGAAGCGCCGAGGGTGTCGGATCCGATAGCTGATCGGCAGCGTCCTGTAACATACCCGACGTTGTTGATCCGGAACGAAAACGATTGTCACTCTGGATATCTCGGTGGCTGTAACTTGTGGGTAACATTCAAGCAGTGTGACGAGTCACGTTTTGGTATGAAAACAGTCCTCGTTGGTGTCGGGCAAGCGGGCGGCAAACTCACCACGGCGTTGGCCTCCTTCGACGAAGAGATGGGGTTCGACGCGGTGCGGGATGCCCTCGCGGTCAACACCGCCTCGGCGGACCTCCAGTCGATCCCCTTCGAGACGCTGCTGATCGGGCAGGACCGGGTCAACGGCCACGGCGTCGGTGGCGACAACGAACTCGGCGCGGAGGTCATGCAGGCCGACATCGATCAGGTGATGAGCGCTCTCAGCAGTCGGATCTCTGCCGAAACGGAGTCGATCTTCGTCGTCGCCGGGCTCGGCGGCGGCACCGGCTCCGGCGGTGCGCCGGTGTTGGCCAAGCGGCTCAGTCGGGTCTACGACATTCCGGTCTACGGCCTCGGCGTGCTACCGGGCTCCGACGAGGGGGCGCTGTACCAGGTCAACGCCGGGCGGTCGCTCAAGACGCTCGCTCGCGAGGCCGACGCGCTGCTGTTGATCGACAACGACGCCTGGAAGGAGTCCGGCGAGTCCATGAGCGAGGGGTACGAGGCGATCAATCAAAACATCGCCAGACGCGTGGGGCTGCTGTTGGCCGCGGGCGAGGCGACCGAAGGCGTCGCCGAAAGCGTCGTCGACTCCAGCGAGATCATCAACACCCTCCGGTCGGGCGGTATCGCCTCGCTGGGCTATGCCAGCACGCCCGCCGCCGACGAGGCCGCCGAGAACATCAACGTCATCACGAGTACGACCCGCAACGCGATGCTGACAGGGTCGAGTCTGCCGGGGGCAACGGATGCCGAGGCGGCACTCCTTGTTGTCGCGGGGCAACCCGAACGTATCTCCAGGAAGGGCGTCGAGAAGGCTCGCAAATGGGTCGAGACCGAAACCGAAAGTATGCAGGTCAGAGGTGGCGATTTCCCGATCGACACCAGCCGACTCGCGTCGCTGATCCTGCTGGGCGGTGTCGAGCGCTCCGACCGCGTCCAGCGGTTCATGACTCGCGCCGAGCAGGCAGCCGAGGAGGCCGCCGAGGTCGACCAGGAGGTCCGCGAGACCGACAAAACGTTCCAGAACGACGAGCTCGACGGGCTGTTTTAGCTATTTACGGAGGCTTGCGCCGTCGAACTCGGTGCGGTCGTACTCGATCTCCATGAGGTCCAGGATCGTCGGCGCGATGTCGAACAGGTCGGCGTCTTCGATTGCGACGTTCGGATCGTCGACCAGCAGTGTCGCGTTGTCGAAACTGTGCATCCCGTTGCGCGGGCCGACGCCGAAGACGTCGTCGTGGCCCTTGAAGCCGGATTTGAGGTCGAAGCCGTGGTTCGGGATCGCCACCAGATCCGGCGCGATGTCGTCGTGGTCGCCGCGGAAGGCGACCTCCTTCTCGACGACGCGCTCACAGACCGGCGTCCCGTCGGGGCCTTCGAGGGCTTCGAGTTCGGCTTTGAGCTCCGAGCGGACCTCGTCGTACTCCTCTTCAGGGACGCTTCCGCGCGGCTCGCGGTCTTCGAGGTTGATATAAAAGCGACCGGGGATCAGCGAGTAGGCTCTGGTGTCGTCGGAGATGTCGCCGAGTTCGCTGTGGTCGTCGTCCTCGTAGGAGAGCCAGCCTTCTTCTTCGAGCCACGCGTTACAGTGGACCTCGTGGTCGAGGCTGGTGAAGCCGTGATCCGAGGCAACCATCATCGTCACGTCGTCGGGCAAGAGGTCACGAATCTGGCCGATGTAGTCGTCGAGCTGCTCGTAGAACTCGAAGAAGGCCTCCTTGTTTTTGCCGTCGTCCTCGTAGTCCTTGAACAGGAAGTGGTTGACCCGGTCGGTCGTCATGAACACCCCAAAGAAGAGGTCCCAGTCGTCGGCCGTGAGGTAGGTCTCGAAGGTCTCGAACCGCCGCTTCATCGTCTTGTGGGCGTGGTCCATGAACTCCGATTTGTCGTCCTTGTGGCCGAGCTTGGCGTTGACGTCGATCAGGTAGTCGTTGGCCTCCAGGGTCTCCCGGAGTTCGTCGGGCTGGCTGGCCTTGTCGACGCCTGGCGAGAGGAATCCGGAGACCATCCGCTGGACGTTCCGCTGCGGCGGGAACGTCACGGGGACGTTGAACACGCTGGCGTCCCGTCCCTCCTCGGTCACCCGGTCCCAAAGCCGGGTCGCCTGGACGTCTTGGCCCATCGGCACATAGGTGTCGTAGGAGCCGATCTCACGATCCTGGAAGCCGTAGACGCCGGTTTCGCCGGGGTTGACGCCCGTAGTGAGGGCGGGCCAACAGGCACTCGACTCCGGTGGCACGATGCTGTCGATCGCCCCAGCCGACCCCTCGTCGGCGAGGGCGGCGAAGTTCGGGAACCGATCTTCGTGTTCCGACAGGAGCGTAAACGGAACCCCATCAATACCGATAAAGGCGACACGCGGTGCGTCGTCGCCACGCAACCGATCAAACAGACCCATGGGTTCGGGTACTGGTGAGACCCTTAAGAACCTTCAGTTTCAGGGCGATTCACGACGGTTCCTATGACGGAACCGGGAGCGATCGGAGGGCCGGGTGCTGTCGACACACCGAAGTAGGACCCACACCTACCGGTAGCCGTGCAGGAGTACCAGCGCAAACAACTACTCGAACGCGTCGGTCGAGACGGGTCGACGGTGGGCGCACAGATCCCCAACTCGATCGAGATTCAGGGCGAGGAGTTGGACCTCCGAACGTTCGTCTTCGAAATCAAGCGCCTGGAGACGATTCCGCCGGGCGAACGCGAGCGCGTCGAGCAGGCCAAGCGCAACCTCCGCCGCGAGCGTGTCGAGCGCCTCGAACACATTGAGGACAACGAAGTGAGCTACGAGCGGGGCGAAGAACTCGCCGAGTCGATCATCGGCATCGACCGTGCGCTCAACGCCCTCGACCAGTTGGAACCGGTCGACCTCGAAGCCGAGTCCAAGCGCAAAGAGGCGGCCGATCAGAAACGGTGGACGACGTTTCTCAAGAAGGCGCTGGGCCACGAGGACTCGAACAAACGAAACCGGCGGTAGCCCGTTAGTTCGTCTCGGCCGTCGACAGTTCGGATTCGCCATCTGTCGCATCGGGCGTCGCTCCCCCGAAGAGGTCCTCGGTCGCACACTGCTCGCAGTAGAAGTTGTGGTCCCGTTCGTGGGTGCGGAGCGGGACGCCCGCGACGACGGTTTCGTCGCGTCGACGCCGGAGCACGCCGCTTCGCCCGCGGGTGCCACAGACGACACAGGGCTCGTCGTACCCCTCGTGTGGGTAGACGACCCGGTGGTCGACCGTTTTGAGGCGGCCGAACTTCGTGAGGCCGTGTCGCCGAGCGAGTCGCCGTCTGACTGGCGGCAGAACCGCGAGCGCGCCGAGGAGGAACGCGAGCCCGATCGCCCCGAAGACGGGAGTCGCCCCGCTGCTGGCAGTCACAAACAGGAACCAGATGGCAACAAACCCGACGATCCCTCCAGAGAGATAGGACAGCACCGCGTTCGTGGTGTCGCTACCAGTCGCTGTGTTGTTGTTTGCCGAGCTACTTCCGGGCGGTCGCGGCTGTCGACTGTCGCCGATCGAGAGGTATCGGTAGTCGGCGAGCTTCGAGTAGTGGTACCAGCCGTAAATGAGGTTGCCGACCCCGCTCGTGATGAACAGCAGCAGGATATGGATCGGGATCGAACCGATCTCGCGGTCGACGAGCGTGACCTGATTTCCGCGGTCGGTTTTCAGCTCCCAACCGGCTTCGATGTGGTCTCTGACCCGTCGCCGGAACGCCTCGCGCGATTCGCTCTGTTGTTGGTCGGTCGACGAACGCGCCTGCCCACAGTGCGAACAGAACTCCTCGTCGGGACCGAGGGCCTCGCCACAGTGCGAACAGAAGCGGTCGGTGTCGGCCCGCGTGCCGCACTGCGAACAGAAGTTCGCCGTGGGGTCGACGGTCGCTCCACACTGCTGGCAGTCCCGCCGTCCCGATCCGGGTGTACTCATTGGGGGATCTAGATGTAGACTCCGTCGAGTATTCAAATTTTGGTCGACCGACACGACTGGGAGCTAAATAGCCGGCTCGCGAACGAAACAACAAGAATGAGTTACAACGACGAGATCGCCCGGCTCCTCTACGAGTTCGCCGACAGACTCGAAGCCGACGGCGTCGAGTACAAGCCGAACGCCTACCGCCGGGCGGCCGAAAACATCGCCGACCATCCCGAGCCGATCGACCAGCTGGCGATGACCGGCCAGGACGCTGTCGAGGAGATCGACCGCGTGGGCGATGCGATCGCCTCGAAAGTCGTCGAGTACGTCGAAACCGGCCGGATCGAAGAGCTCGACGAGCTTCGGGAGTCGATGCCCGTCGACATGGCCGCGCTGACGAGCGTCGAGGGCGTCGGGCCGAAAACTGTCGGCTCGTTATATACCGAACTCGGCATCACCGATCTCGACGAACTGGAGGCCGCCGCCGAGGCTGGCGAGATTCAGGAGATCAAGGGGTTCGGCGCGAAAACGGAGCAGAACATCCTGGACAACATTCCGTTCGCCCGGCAGAGTCAACAGCGCGAACGACTCGGCGATGCCCGTCCGGTCGCCGACCGCGTGCTCGGCTATCTTGAGGCGGTCGATGCCGTCGAGCGCGTCGAAGTCGCGGGCTCGATCCGGCGCTGGAAGGACACCATCGGCGACGTCGACGTGCTGGCCGCGAGCGCCGACAGCGAGGCCGTCGTTGCGGCCTTCACCGACTGGGACGAGGCCGACGACGTGATCGAGGCTGGCACCCACAAATCCAGCCTGCGGGCCGACGATATGCGGGTCGACCTCCGGGTCGTTGTCCCCGAGGAGTTCGGGGCGGCCCTCCAGTACTTTACGGGGAGCAAGGACCACAACGTCCGGCTCCGGAACGTCGCCATCGACCAGGAGCGCAAGCTCAACGAGTACGGCGTCTTCGACGTCTCGGGGCTCGACAGCGACCCCGAAGAATCGACTGCTGAAGACGCTCGCCGCGAGGGCGTCCGACTCGGCGGGGCAGCCGAGGAGGAGATGTACGACGCCCTCGGACTCGACTGGATTCCGCCGGAACTCCGCGAGGACACCGGCGAAATTCAGGCGGCCGCCGACGGCGACCTGCCGGCGCTCCTCGAACAGTCGGCGATCCGTGGCGATCTCCACACTCACACCGAGTGGTCCGACGGGCGGTACTCGATCCAGGAGATGGCCGAGGCCGCCGCCGACCGAGGCTATGGCTTTCATGCGGTCACCGACCACGCCACTGGCGCGGGGATCATCGAGTCGATCGGTCTCACCGATGCCGACCTCCGCGAGCAGGCCGACGAAATCTCGGCTGTCCGCGAAGCGGTCGACATCGAACTCCTCCACGGCGTCGAGACCAACATCGAGGCCGACGGCTCGCTGAGCACCGCCGACGACGTGCTGGCCGATCTCGATGTGGTAGTCGCCTCGCCGCACAGCGCACTGGACCAAGACACCGAGATTGCGACCGAGCGGCTCTGTACGGCCATCGAACATCCCGCTGTCGACATCATCGGCCACCCCACGGGTCGGATGATCAACAATCGAGCCGGACTCCCAGTGGATGTCACTGCTGTCGCCGAGTGCGCCGCCAAACACGACACCGCACTCGAAGTCAACGCCAATCCTCTGCGATTAGATCTCCACGGTGAGGCCGTCCGCGCGGTTGTCGAGGCCGGAGGGACGATCGCAATCGACACCGATGCTCACGGACCGGGTGCCTTCGACAACGTCCGATATGGGGTCCAGACCGCCAGACGCGGCTGGGCGGAAGCGGAGAACGTGATCAATACATGGGACAGCGACCGGCTACGGTCATTTATAAATAGCTGGTGACGACTTGTCCGACTACGCACATCCATTTATATATTATTTATATACTGCCGTTCTCGATTATAACTAGTCCGTCGCTACCGTGCTGACCGATCTGATTTATAAACTGACTACCGCGCTTCCCACTCGTCGCAGGCGTCCATGTCGTCCATCAGTTCGTCGTGGTGGGCGCAGTAGGGTCGAATCCCGGTGTCGGTCCGAACGTATTTGAACTCGACACAACTGCCGCAGTAGCGGTCGACCGAGGTGTCGCTCCCGTTGTGGCCCTGTGACTGGCTCGGGGTTCCTGGACCGATCTGGTCTACACCCGTATCGTTGGTCGGCTCCGCGCTGGCGGCCGGTTGCTGGTCGAGTGGCGAGCTGATCGACTCGGCCGACGCGCCGCCGTCGCTGGTCGTCCCGCCGACTGCTCCGGACTGGCTGCCCGGGTTGGTTTGGGTTTCGACTTCGCCGTCGGGCGTCGAGCCGAGGAAGCCGATCCCACCGAGGCCACCGAGTTCCGCGCGTTCGACCTCGACGGTCTCGGTTTTGCCCTGCCGAGTGACCTCCATCGTCACCGTCCCGCCTGGGTTGTTGCGCGTTTTGAAGTTCGCCACGCCGATGAAAAGACACCAGATGGTCGTCAGCGTGCCGAGCGTGTAGATTCCGGCGGTTGGCAGTGTGAGGTCGACGCCGGGATTGGCGCAGGTCGTCCCGATCCACTGGCAGGGGTAGGCGTGGGCAAAGATCGCAACGCCAAAGATAGACAGCGAGGCCCCGATCAGCGCGGCCGAGCGGGTGCGTCGGCTGGCCGGAAGAATGGTAAAGACACCTAGCGTGAGCGCCGGGAGGCCGACGCCACCCAGAATGCCGCCGAGCCACCGTGTCTCGCCGATCGAGTAGCCGCGCGCGGTCAGGAGCCCGGAGCCAGCGACGACGATCCCTGCCAGCAGGAGGACCGCGCCGACGAGAAGAAGGCCGACGCCCAGATAGAGTCGGTGTCGCCCCTGCTGTTCGGCGACCCGCCCCCCATAGGCTTCGGATAGATCGGTCATGTGGGCGGCTATGTCGTCGGGATACAAAACAGTATGTCAGACAGTCGCCGAACGGATTGTATCTGTATGATATATCGCAACAACTCGGGGTCGACCACCCGTCGTTGGGCTCCGTATCGAAAGCATTAGGCTGGCCGCACCGAACCTACGGGTATGGCAGACGACGAGGAAGCCGACGCGGAGCCGACAGTTCATCTCGGTGACGGCCGTAGCGTCGAGGGCGCACCGATCGCTCGTGTCGCCGCCCGGCTCACGTGGCCACAGACACACAGCGACATCGTCGCAAAGGTCGGCGAGACGGAGATCCGAACGCCCGACGGCCCCGAACCGCTCGAAACCGTCCTGGAGTCGGTCGACGACACCTACTTCGACCGCCGCCAGACGTTCGTCGAAAGCGTCCTGGACGTAATCGGCCGCGAACCGGTCGCCACCGAGTAACCGCCCGCTTTTTGCCGGTGGCTCGCCAACCCTGAGCCATGTCGCTCCCATTCGATCCCGCGACGGTCGACCCCGAGGACTTCGGCGAAAAACAGGCAACCCTCGAAATGGACCACGAGGAAGCCATCGAGTACGTTCGGGCGGTCTGTACCGATGCCGGGTTCGGGGTTCCGGTGGAGTTTTCGCCCTCGGAGATGCTCAACGAGAAGGTCGACGCCGACCGCGATCCCTACTACGTGTTGGGCGCGTGCAACCCGGCGATCGCCGACCGGGCGCTTGATGCCACCGACAAACGACTCGGCGCGCTGATGCCGTGTAACATGATCGTCTGGCAGGAGGAACCGGGTCTCCAGCGCGTCTACCACGTTTCCATTATGAAGATCGCGCAGCTGCTCGGGATGACAGTCGACGACGAGGAGATGGAATCGATCATCGACGACACCGGCGAGATGGTCGCGGCGGTTTTCGACGAACTGCACGCGGACACCGAATAGCCACTCTTGATGCCGGTCAGTCGTTCTGATACTCCTTTTGGAAGCCGCGGAACTCCGTTCGGTGGGCCTCTTCGTCGGTGAGAATCGTCACCGCGAGGTCTTCTGTCACCGGATCGTTGGCCTCCGTCGCGGCGTCGACGAGGTCTCGATAGGTGGCGATCGCGTCGTCTTCGGCTTCGAGGACGCCCTGAATCACCGACGAGACGTTCGTCGAATCCTCGGGCGGCTGCAGCGAGTCCTGTCGGGCCGTGAACTCCGCGGAGCCGGGCGGCCGGGCGCCCAGCTGTTTGAGTCGGTTCCCGATCTGTCGGGAGTGGTCGAGTTCCTCCTGGATGTCCTCCAGGAGGCTCTCTTTGATCTCTTCGGCGCGAACCCCATCTAGCACGATGGCGTTCGTCTGGTAGTTCATCACGGTCTCCAGCTCGTCACTGTATGCGTTCCGAAGGATGTCGACGACACGGTCTGAGGTCATACATCCATGGTCGCCCCATGCGAGAAAACGCTTAGTGGCCGGTTTGTTCAGCCTTATAAAAACGCGTCTAGCCCGGACTGTCGACCCGCCGCCAGCGTCGACTGCCGCCGGAGGTCGGCCATCGATACCGGCAGCCGGTCGACGATCCCTTTCACTGCGGCGTCGAACGTCTCGCTTTCGCCGTGTTCGCCGTCGAAGGCGTGGCGGATCGCCTCACGGACCTGCCAGACGCCGACGGGTCCCCAGTACTCATCCGATACGTGGCGCAACACGAGAACTTTGGCCTGTCGACCGATTTCGTCGAGATGCTCTAACACGGCCAGCCGGGCGGCATAATAGGCTCCCGCCGTCTGGTCGACGTAGCTCGTCCGGCCGGAGTTGCCCTCGTAGTCGCTGGCTAACCAAATACCCGCTTCGGGATCGGGGTTCCAGACGCTGCCCGGGGCTTTGAACTCGACCAACTCGAACTCCCACTGGCCGGGTGCGAGAATCACCCAGAAACTGTTGCCCAGATACTCGTTGTGGAAGACCTGCACGCTGTCGACGCTGGTCGCGGTTCGCTGTTTGCCCCGCAAAAACTGGCCGACCGTGTCGTCGACCGCCGTGATCGACCACCGTGTGGGGACGAGTCGCCGGTTGTCCTGCTGGCCGAGCGCGCCCGCCGAGAGGATCGTGTTGATCTCGTAGACGTCAAACCCCCGATTGTAGAGGTAGTTCATCGCGCCGGTCGCCGCCCAGTCGTCGTCTTCGAGCGTCTTTTTGACGGGTCGCGGGACGTGTGGATTCTCGGTGAGTGTCGCATCCTTCGCGGGCGCACGCGGCCCGGTGGGTGTCGACACGTCGCCCGGCGACAGGCCCAGATCGAGGTCCGGCGAGCCGTTGAGCCCTACTTCGACACTGACGGGCCGGTCGGCGATCGCCACTTCGCGCTGGACGCCAAGAAAGCCGTTCCACGCGTCGTGGACGTTCGTTTCTACTGGTGACGACTGACTCGCATTTAATAAGGACGTGCGGCGCTCGAAGACGTCACTGATCGAGACGCCCTCGGTGTACCACTCGCCGCTGGTGGCGAACTCGGCGGCGTTGGCCTCGTTGCCGACCGGCGAGAGGAGTCCGGTCGAGACCTCGGGGTAGCCCGCGCGGCCGACGAAAATGGAGGGCGAGACGCTGCCGAACTCGTTGGTGTCAGCAATCTCGGCGAACTGCTCGCCGACGCCATCGAGGCGGTCGAGGATCTCGTAGGATTTGTCCTTGGCGAGGCGGCGGCGCTCGGCGCGGTCGGTTGCCTCGTACTCGATGAACTCCGAGAGCCGCATTCAGTCGGAGGGAGGGCACTGGTCGGCTTCAACGTTTGGTCGACCGTCGCGTCGATTGACAACTGGCCTACTCCGAGAGCCCCATCGCCTCGATCTGTTCTTGATACCGGTTACGGATCGTCACTTCGGTTACCTGCGCCACGTCGGCGACCTCCCGTTGGGTCTTCTTCTGGTTGCAGAGCAGCGAGGCCGCATAGATCGCCGCCGCGGCGAAGCCGGTCGGCGACTTGCCCGACAGCAGGCCCTGCTCGGCGGTGGTGTCGATGATCTCTTTGGCCTTCGCTTGGACTTCCTCGCTGAGATCGAGCTGCGAGGAAAACCGGGGGACGTACTTTTTCGGGTCGACCGGCCGCATCTCCAAGCCGAGTTCCTGGGAGATGTAGCGGTAGGTCCGGCCGATCTCCTTGCGTTCGACCCGCGACACTTCGGCGATCTCTTCGAGGCTTCGGGGGATGCCCTCCTTCCGACAGGCCGCATACAGCGCGGCCGTCGAGACCCCCTCGATGGAGCGGCCGCGAATGAGGTCCTCGTTGAGCGCCTGCCGATACATGACCGATGCGACCTCCCGGACCGCACGCGGCACCCCCATCGCGGAGGCCATCCGGTCGACCTCGCTGAGCGCGAACTGGAGGTTGCGCTCGCCGGCGTCCTTGGTGCGGATGCGCTCCTGCCATTTGCGGAGGCGGTGCATCTGGCTCCGCTTTTCCGACGAGAGCGACCGACCGTAGGCGTCTTTGTTCTTCCAGTCGATGGTGGTCGTCAGCCCCTTGTCGTGCATCGTCTTGGTCGTCGGGGCGCCGACGCGGGATTTGTCCTGGCGTTCCGAGTGGGTAAAGGCCCGCCACTCGGGGCCGCGGTCGATCTGGTCGTCTTCGAGTATTAGTCCGGTTTCTTCATGAATAAGCTCGCCATCAGATGTCCGAACGACGTCTTCGGGGTCGACATCGTCGAGGTCGATCTCTGTGTCGCCCTCGTCGTGCTGCGTCTCGCTGTCCGCGCGCTGGCGGGTAGACCGTGTCATCCAGTTCCATACTAATATATGGCACGATTGTAAAGCTACTGGGTGCCAGCTGGTCACCGTCGGGGAACGAACCCCCTTTGAGTATCCCACGCCGAGGGACCCCATGCCAACTATCGAGTGCGATCCAGACCTCGCGGCCGACCGGCTCCAGGAGGCGGGCCTCAGTATCGAGCCGGGAAACACCCCACACGAGGCGTGGCGCGCCGAACGCGACGGCGCGGTCGCGGTCGCCTACGACGACAAGGTGGTCGTCCAGGGCTCCGATCCCAGTAGTCTCACGATGCTGCTCCAGGAGGGCGGCGGTCGGGCCCACGTCTACTTCGATGGGGCCTCCCGCGGCAACCCCGGTCCCGCCGCGGTCGGCTGGGTGATCGTCACCAGCGACGGGATCGCCGCCGACGGTAACGCGCGAATCGGCGAGACCACGAACAATGACGCCGAGTATCAGGCGCTGATTCGTGCCCTGGAGGCGGCCCGCGACTACGGACTCGACGAGGTCGACCTCCGAGGAGATTCCCAACTCATCGTCAAACAGGTCCGCGGCGAGTGGGACGCCAACGAGCCGACGCTTCGGGAACGGCGGGTTCGGGTTCGGGAACTCCTGACAGGGTTCGACCGCTGGTCGCTCGAACACGTGCCGAGAGAAATAAACAGTCACGCCGACGAACTGGCAAACGAGGCACTCGATGAGTGAGTTACCACAAGACGCAGTCGAAGCCGCAGAGCGACTGACCAAACTCGCCCGACGCGTGGGCGACGACAGCGAGGCCGAGGCCTACCGAAAGCGGCGCACCGAAACCCTCGCCGACCACGCCTACACCGCCCGCGTCCGCGAAGAAGACGACACCCTCGTTTTGTACCCCGACGAGTGGCTCGACGACGGCACGGTGGTCCTCGACCGGATCGAGGATACGGACCGCGCCGTCGAGGTGCCGCTGTCGACGACCAGCGACGAGGGTTCGTGGGAAGAGATCGAGACCCACAACGCAGCACTGGTCGAGGCGGTCGCCGAGGAGTACGGCGAACGCCACGGGAAAAACGCCCGTGCCTTCGCGGATTTTATGGGGAACCACTATCTCGGGCGGGTCGACGAGGCGACCGACGAACAGATCGCGGAGTTCATTACGGAGTACTTCCCGCGTAACGCGTGGCCCGATAAAAAGCAGCGGGAGATCGTCGAGACCTCCCTCGAATACCTCTCGTCCGTTTCCGAAGCCGACTGCCCAAGTCCGACCTCAGAGTAACCCTATTTCAGGGCGTCGACGAGGTCGTAGATGTCCTGTGCGCGGTCGTGGTCGGTCACGAACTTCGAGAGCTTCCACTCGAACTGGCCGAGGATGGCCTCGTAGCCCGTGTGGGTCAGCTCGTACTGGTTGGTTCGTTTGTCGAGTTCGCTCTTCTCGACCAGATCCATCTCGACCAGATCGTCGAGGTTGGGGTAGAGCCGGCCGTGGTTGACTTCCGTCCCGTAGTAGGATTCGAGCTCGCGTTTGATCGCCAGCCCGTAGCGCGGCTCCTCGGCGAGGATCATGAGGATGTTCTGTTGGAACGCGGTCAGATCGCGTGCCAGGCCCGATTCGTCAGCAACTGATTGTGCCTCTGACATAGTCGGCTAAATGTCATCATGCTATTTAACACTTCGCAAATCCGACCTTATTTCGTCCCGATATGGGCCGGATCTAGCTGTACTACTGCTTCAATCACTCGATTGTTACAGAATTTGACCTTCGTTTCTGAATTTCTCTTCTGAATACATTTCAAACCGATAGACGCCGCCCCATGTCGCGCGAGCGCGCCGTCAGAGTCGGTCGACAGTTGCCGTGTGTGAGGATGCCACACCAGCCGACCGGTTCCCGAAAGGACTTTTGAGTAGGTTTCAGAACTATCTAGGCGTAATGACGAACCTCTGGAAAACGCTTGAGGCAGGACCTGATGCTCCCGAGACCATCTACGCGGTCGTCGAGTGTCTGAAAGGCGAACGGAACAAATACGAGTACGACAAGGATATTCCGGCGGTCGTCCTGGACCGAGTGCTCCACTCGAACGTCCACTACCCCTCGGACTACGGCTTTATTCCCCAGACGTGGTACGACGATGACGATCCTCTCGACGTGATGGTGCTCGTCGAGGATCAGACGTTCCCCGGCTGTGTGATCGAAGCCCGCCCCGTCGCCCTGATGGGCATGGACGACGGCGGCGAGCAGGACGACAAGGTCATCGCCGTCCCCACCGAGGACCCTCGCTACGACCACATCCAGGACCTCGACGACATCCCCCAGCAGACACGGGACGAGATCACCGAGTTCTTCGATACCTATAAAAACCTCGAAGAAGGCAAGGGCGCTGAGGTTCTCGATTGGGAAGACAAAGCGGCCGCACTCGACGCGATCGAACACAGCCAGGACCTCTACGACGAGAAGTTCTAACTGTCGACGAAACTCCCTGTTTTCGCCGCGTTCGTCCACAACTCCAGCTACAGATGTGCCACACGCATACTCGAGCCAGCCGGAATGTGGTATGCGCATGGGTAATTATTTGGGCGTGAAGCCCGAAAATGTAGCCGTGATGGCAGTAACAGAATCCACCTTCGGGATGCAGCATCCGACGGTCGTCCCGACGAACTTCGAGCCGACCGACGAGGAGTCGGTCGACGAGGAGATGGCTGGCAACGAACCGTCTGGAACTGACAGCGAGTGAGCGCTGTGGGTACACCAGAGCCAAACGCATTTGATCCCGCCACTGTTAGAGACACCTAATGGCGAAATGCGACGCGTGTGGCTCTCACGAGAATATGCCGTACCAGTGTCGGCGCTGCGGCCAGACGTTCTGCGCTGAGCATCGGCTCCCCGAGAACCACGACTGTCCGGGACTCGACGACTGGAACGACCCCGGCGGCGTCTTCGACAGTGGCTTCGACGACTCGGTCGACAGCGGCGGCCGCACGTCGAAAGCAAAAGGGATGGTCGACAGGATGACCGGCACGGGTGGGCCACTGAGCTACTTCCGCGGCAACATGGCCTACACCATGCTGGCGGTGATGTGGATCACGTTCCTGCTCCAGTGGCTCACGATCCTCGTCGGCGGGGCGGGACTCCACCAGACGCTGTTCGTCCTGCGGCCTGCCTTCCCCGAGTACGTCTGGACGTGGGTCACCTCGGTGTTCGCCCACTCGCCGACCAACTTCCTCCACATCGTGTTCAACAGCATGGTGATTTTCTTCTTCGGCCCGCTGGTCGAACGCTACATCGGCTCGAAGAAGTTCGCCCTGCTGTTCATCGTTAGCGGCGTCCTCGCCGGACTGAGTCAGACCCTCCTCACGATCTTCGAAGGGACGGTGACCGCCTCAACGCCCGGCGTACTCGGAGCCAGCGGCGCGGCGCTGGCGATCATGGGCGTACTGACGATCCTCAACCCCAAACTCAAGGTGCTGATCTACTTCATCATCCCCGCGCCGATCTGGCTGCTCACCCTCGGCACTGCCGCGGTCAGCGTCTTCTTTATCGGCACCGGCCAGGCTGGCGGCGCGGGAATCGCCCACGGAGCCCACCTCGTCGGCCTCGCCGTCGGCCTCGCCTACGGTCAGTATATCAAACGCACCCAGAACATCCGTACCCAAAATCGCTTCCGACTCGGCGGCGGTGGCCCGGGCGGCGGCATGGGCGGCCCCGGTCGCGGTCGGTTCTGACCGATGGGGCCGATTCGCCCTGATTTCGTCCCTGACTCCTCGCTCTCGCGGACGGAGATGGAGACCCTCCAGCGGGAGGTCGCCGCTGAGGCCGAATTCACTGATCGACTCGGGTTTGATTCGGCTCTACTCACGGACTCTTCGGCGATTTCAGTCGAATCAGGACAGTCGACGCTGACTGTCGAGGCCGACCTCGAAGACGAGCCACCGATTGTCGCGGGCATCGACCAATCGTTTATAAACGACACCGCGATCAGCGCGATCGTCGCCCTCCAGGACGGCGAGGTGATCGAACGCACCCACGCGGTCACCGAGCTGTCGGTCCCGTACATTCCTGGCCTGCTCTCGTTTCGGGAGGGCGAGGCGATCGTCGAGGCGTTCGGAACCCTCGACTGCGAGCCAGATCTCGCCTGCTTCGACGGCAGCGGCCGCATCCACTTCCGGCAGGCAGGGCTGGCGACACACATGGGCGTCGTCTTCGATCTCCCGAGTATCGGGATCGCCAAGAACCTGCTGTGTGGCGCGCCCCGCGAGTCGGTCGACGACCGCCCCGAGGGGTGGCGCACCCCGATCGAGTCGACCGACGCGGTTGACTGTCCGCCGAGGACGACTATCGGCTACGCCTACCAGTCGAGACAGTGCGATTCCGGCAATCAGTATATAAATCCCCTCTACGTGAGTCCGGGCCATCGGGTGAGTGCCGAGACGGCCGTCGACCTCGTGGCCGCCCTCGGCGGCGGCTACAAACTCCCGGAGCCGACGCGGTTGGCCGACAGCTATGCCGATGAGGTGAAGTCGTCGGTAGTCGATGGCTAACGGGGCATAAATAGTATATAAATGTCTGTAGTCGGTGAATATTCTGGGTGGAATGACATCGGCCGGAAGATGCCGCATAATTATCACCCACCGGCCAGAAGAGAGCATGTGCAACCGAAGACGGTACTCATTACTGGCTGTTCGTCCGGCATCGGGCGGGCGACCGCGTTGGCATTCGCCGACGAGGGGTGGACGGTGTATGCGACCGCCCGCGATCCGGCCGACATCGAGACGCTCGGCGAGGCTGGCTGCAAGACCGACCGCCTCGACGTGACCGACCAGGACGACATCGACCGCGTGGTCGACCGGATTCTCGACGAGGAGGGTGCAATCGGCTGTCTGGTCAACAACGCTGGCTTCGGCCAGTTCGGCCCCCTCGAAGACGTGCCGGTCGAACAGGTCGAAAAACAGTACGAGGTCAACGTCTACGGCCCTCACCGACTGATTCGGGCCGTCCTGCCGCATATGCGCCGGGAAGAGGACGGAACGATCATCAACGTCTCTTCTGTCGCCGGGCGGGTCGCCTTCCCCGGCGGCAGCACCTACTGCGGCTCGAAGTTCGCCCTCGAAGCGATGTCCGATTCGCTTCGCGCGGAGGTCGACCAGTTCGGGATCGATGTCGTCGTGGTCGAACCCGGTCCGGTCCAGACCAACTTCAGCGACCGCAGCGAGGCCTACGACGACTTTTATAGCCTGTTCGACGACACCGAAGCCATCGGCGGCGACGGTCCCGGTTCGGTCCCGCCCCAGCGAGTGGCCGAAGACATACTCAACGCCGCCAGCGCGACCAAGCCGGTCGCCCGCGTTCCGGTCGGCACCGTCGCCCGCGTCAGTGTCCTCGCACGATTTATCCCCGACACGCTCCGCGATCAGCTCTGGTCGCTGGTCCGCCGGTTCACGTAGCGGTTCCTTTTTAAGCTAAACAGGCGGCGACGACTCTGAGGGCGGCCTCGCCGCGAACCTCGTCGGCCAACAGCGGGACCCGTTTTACGTCCCGGTTGCGGAACAGGTCAGTCGACTCCTGGAGCGCGTTCTGCTGGACCTGCCACCGCCGCTGGCAGAACTCACAGTCCTCCAGGTTCGGCGTGACGATCCAGTCGGGATCGACCTCCCGGTCGGTAATGTCGGCGAGATCCTCCATCACCCGATTTACCACCAGTGTCTGGACCGGAATCTCGAAGGCCCCCAGTTGGTCGACCAGTCGCTCGGATTCGACGACGCTCATCTCTTCGGGGATCATCACCACGCGGAAGTCGGTCTGGTCGGGGTCACGAAGCACGCCACGGAGCCGTTCGATGCGCTCCCGGAGTTGGTCGAGATCGGCCGACGGATCGGGGTTGTCGCTGCCGCCGCCGAACATCCCCTTGAGCCCGTCGAACATTCCCTGCATTCGCTGGCGCATCTTCATCACGCGGCCGACCATCGAATCCATCAGTTCCGGGAGTTCCAGGAGTCGCAAGGTGTGGCCGGTCGGTGCGGTATCGACGATCACCCGGTCGAAGCGTGGATCGTCGAGATATTCGAGCAGTTGGCGCATCGCCACCGCCTCGTCCGCGCCGGGCATCGAGCCGCCCATCCCCATCATTCCAGCCAGCCCGCCCATGCCCCCGTCACCCTCGTCGCCGCCGAGCATATCGCCCATGGGGCCGAGTTGATCGCCCATCTCGCCCATCCCGCCGAGGGGGTCCTCGTCGGTGCCGAACATCCCTTCGCCCATTGCCTCGTCGGGGTCGATCTCGGCGGCCCACAGCGGGATTTCCTCGCGAATCCGGGTCGGTGTCGCCGGAATCCGCGTTTCGAGCGTGTCCGACAGCGAGTGGGCCGGATCAGTCGAGACGACGAGCGTCGCAGCCCCGCCGGCGGCGCTCGACAGCGCGGTCGCGGCGGCCATCGTCGTCTTGCCGACGCCGCCCTTCCCGCCGTACAGCACATACTCGGGGGCGTCGACACCGGCCGGAAGGTCGGTCTCGGTCGCCGTTACCTCGACGGGCTGTGGCCCGTCGGTCGGATGGTCGGCCTCCGACTCCTCGCCTTCGACCTCGTCGACGGCCTCGACATCGATCTCGCTCATACGGGAGGGGAGACCGCCGGGGCTTGTGTAGCCGTCGGTCGACTACCGCCTTACCGCGCCTCGAAGTAGTCGGCCAGCCGCTCGGCGGCCTCGGTCACCCGCGGTGTGACGAGCGCAAAGCGGAGCCAGTCGTCGCGGGCGGTCCCAAATGTCGACCCCGGCATCCCCGCCACACCCGCCTCGTCGATCAGCGTCTTCACGTTGGCCATCGTGCCCGGAAAGTCGTCGAATCGCGCCAGTACATAAAAGGCTCCGTCGGGTGTCGTGTACTCCGCCCCGGCCTCGTCGAGCGCCGCGGTGAACGCATCGACGCGCTCGGTGAGTCGCTCGCGTGCCTCCTGATAGTAGCCGGGGCCTGTGTTGCGATAGGCGGTGTATACCGCCTGTTGGGCCGGTCGGCTCCCGGTTACGTTGACCAACATATGCCGGGTTTTGGCCCCGTCGACGAACTCCGGCGGGAAGATGGCGTACCCCACGCGAAACCCAGTGATCGCCATCGACTTCGAGACGCCGCTGGTGACGATCACGTTGTCGGCATCGAGTGAGAGTGCGCTCTCGAAGGTTCCTGAAAAGTCGAAGTGGTCGTAGACCTCGTCGACGACCACCAGCGCGTCGTGATCGGCCGCCGTCTCGACGACCGCCCGGACTGACTCGATGTCGTACACCGCGCCGGTGGGATTGTTCGGCGTGTTGAGGACGACGAGTGCAGTGTCGTCGGTGATCGCCTCGCAGGTCGCCTCGACATCGAGACTGCCGTCGCGGGCCGCACCGACCAGCCGCGTCTCGCCGTCGAGCATCGACACTTTGCCCGGATAGTAGGGGTAGACGGGATCGATGAGAACGCATTCGTCGCCAGCATCGCGGTCAAGCGCGCGGGCCATCCCAAGGTAGTTCGCCTCGCCGGTGCCGTTGGTGACGATCACGCGGTCGGGGTCGACGTTGCGGCGCTGGGCGATCTCCTCTCGCAAGGGTCCGAGCCCGTCGCTCGGCGGATACTGGAACTCCTCGGCGTCGGCTTCGGCGTACTCGCCCAGCCCCTCACGGATAGCGGCGGGCGGCTCCCAGTCGGGGTTGCCGCTGACCATGTCGATCACGTCGTCGTCGGCTGCGGCCGCATACTGCATCACGTGAAAGAACTGCGGCGTCTCGTAGTCCATACCGACCCCTTCGACGCCGCCGCCCTCTTTCTTTCGCCATCGCTGTCAGTCACCAGTCGGAAACATACACATAGCTGGGCGAATACTCACGGCATAGAGAATGAACAAACGCGGGCACGTGATGAACGCGGTGTTGTTGAGTATCGGACTCGGAGCCGTCCTTCAGCCGACCTGGGACATAGCGACTGCGGAGATGATCGTCAAACTCTCAGTGCCAGTTACGCTCGGCGCGCTGATGCCGGATGTCGACACCGCCTTCGGGAAACATCGGAAGACGTTCCACAACCTCCCGATGTTGGCGGTCTTCATGGCGTGGCCGCTCTACTTCGGGAACCTCCAGTACGTCTGGATCGGCGTGGCGACTCACTACATCCTGGATGTGGTCGGCAGCACCCGCGGAATCGCACTGTGGTACCCGCTGTTGAGCCAAGAGTACAACCTCCCGGTCGGCATCCCGGTCTCTAGCAGCAAATCCGACCTCGTGACGGTGCTCGTGACAGGCGCGGAGATCGGCGCGTTTGCAGGCATCCTCTACTACGTCTGGCCACAGGCGCTCGTTTACGGGGAGCAAGCCGCTACGATGATCTCATAGCCGTCGGTTACGCTCCTGGTAGTCGCCATCTACTTTTCAGACGCCTCGGATTCTGCGTCGAGCGACCCCTCGACCGCCGATTCGATTGGGTCGACCAACTGCCCGACGACCGTGTAGGGGTCGGTCTCCCGGGTTGCGACAGACGCCGACAGCCTCTCGATGCCCCCGTGGCGGTCGAGCACCTGATCGGCGAGCTCGCCGAGGTCTGTCCGGAGGAGCCGCCTAATTTCGGTTTCGGCCCGCTGTCGCCGCCGCCCTTCTGCTTCACCCGAGTCGACGAGATACTGTTGGTGATCGTCGAGTGCCGTCCGAAGGTCGTCGATGCCCTCGCCGGTGGTGGCGACGGTTTCCACCACTGGTGGGGTCCAGCCGCTTTCGTCGCCCGTGTCGCCCCCTTTGGGGTTGGCCTCCGCCGTGTCGGGGCCGTGGTGGCCGGTCGACAGCCCCGCAGTCGGTGAGGCATCCATGTGGATCATCGTTTCGAGATCGGCGACCGTTCCGGCGGCCTCGTCCTTGTCGGCCTTATTAACAACGAACAGATCCCCGATTTCGAGGATGCCCGCTTTTAAAAGTTGGATGTCGTCGCCGGAGCCGGGCTGGACGACGACGGCCACCGTTTCGGCGGTTTCGACGATGTCGACCTCGTTTTGGCCCGCGCCGACGGTCTCGACGATGATCCGGTCTTTGCCGAACGCATCGAGGGCTTTGACCGCGTCGGCGGTCGCCATCGACAATCCCCCAAGACGGCCGCGGGCGCTCATCGAGCGGACAAACACGTCCATATCGCCCGCCGTCGACCCCATGCGGATGCGGTCGCCGAGCACCGAGCCGCCGGTGTACGGCGAGGAGGGGTCGACCGCAATCACGCCAACGGTCTCTCCAGCCTCGCGGTACTGTTTGGTGAGCGCATCGACCAGCGTCGACTTGCCGGTGCCGGGGCTCCCCGTCACGCCGACGACCGATGCGTGCCCGGTTTCGGCGTGGAGCGCGGCCAGCAGCTCCCGATAGCCCGGCGTGCGGTTTTCGATCTTGGTGATGACGCGGGCTAACGCGGCGTGGTCGCCGTCGAGTAGCGACTCGGACAGTCGGGCGTTCGCCCCGCTGAGTTCGGCCATAATCACTCACTGCCCGCGTGCTGGCGGACGAATTCGACGGTCTCCTCGATCGAGGTCCCGGGCCCGAAGATCGCGTCGACGCCTGCCTCTCTGAGGGTGGTCTTGTCTTCCTCGGGGACGATCCCGCCGACCAGAATGAGGGTGTCCTCGAAGGCGTCGTACGACTGGAGCCCCTCGATCACTTTGGGGATCAGCGTGTTGTGGGCCCCCGAGAGGATCGAGATTCCCAGCACGTCGACGTCCTCCTGGACCGCCGCCTGGACGATCTCCTCGGGCGCGCGGTGGAGTCCCGAGTAGATGACTTCGAAGCCCGCATCCCGAAACGCACGGGCGATGACGTGGGCCCCCCGGTCGTGGCCATCGAGGCCGACTTTCGCCACGAGACATCGGGTGGCCCGCTGTGCGTGATCCGTGCTCATACTACACTCATTGTGGGAGACGGATTTGATTGTACCGGAGGGGAAGGCTGATCCCGCCAGTCGAGCCCGCGCAGAACTTCTGGGTGGCGTAGACGCGGTTGTCCTCGGTGACGATCACGCCGACCCCGCTTTCGGCGAACGACTCCCGGAGGATGTTCTCGCGGTGGCCCGGTGAGGCCATCCAGCGGTCGACCAGATGGGCGGCCACCGCTTCTTCGTCCTCGGCGACGATCGTCTCGCCGTCGACGGCGACTGGTTCGTCGATCCAGGACTGGGCGACGTTCTCGCCACCAGCCGAACAGCCCGCCGCCGAGAGCCGGTCGGCGGGCGTCACGCCGTCGGGGCTCTCGTGACCGACGTAGCCGTCGGCGACCATATCTGCGCTGTGGTTGCGAGCCACGCGCTGGAGGTCGTCGTCGGTCGACAGTCGGTCGAGCCCGTCGGCGGCGCGTTCGGCGTTGACCTCCTCGTGGATTCGCCGCTCGATGGCCTGTTCGTCGGCAACGGTCGCGTTCTGGGTGGCTGGCTGGCCGTCGAACTCACTGGTGGAGCCGCCGACGGTTTCGGAGACCCACTCCGTGATTTCGTCGGTCGACGCGCCGACGAACGGGACCGGTTGGCCGCCGAGGTCGTCGGCCAGCGGCCCCATCCCGGCGAACCCGCCGGTTGCGACGAGGCCGATGACCACGAGATAGAAAACGGTCAGCCGGAGGGCGATGCGGACCGGGATCGCGAGTAGCCGGAGTATACTCAAAAGGGATGACCTCGCTGGGATGTCGCTGTCATTGTGGAAGGATGGCCGACAGTTGGCCCGCCCGCCGTATCACTCTATTTCAGCGAGGCTGAGATGTCGCTCCAAGCGATGAGTCACGCTGCGAGGGAGTCGACCGAGTGCTGTCGCTCAACGGTCGAAAATCCGCAGAAACGGATTGCGTCGATACCGCGACGCGTCGTTATCGCACAGTGGTCAACCCAGCCTTAAAGGCGGGTGACGTTGGCCGCTCGTGGACCCTTCGGGGACTGCTCGATGTCGAACTCGACGTCCTGACCCTCTTCGAGGTCCGGGCCGCCAACGTCTTCCATGTGGAAGAAGACGTCGTCGTCAGCATCGTCAGTGTCGATAAATCCGTAGCCGCCTGTGTCGTTGAAGAAATCAACGGTTCCTTGCGCCATTGCATCTGAACCATAACGCCCCAGATAAATAAACCCCCCGTGAGACGCGATACCTCGGACCGCGAGCCGCCTTACCGCTTCCAAGCCAGTTCGAGTTCGATCTTCTCGTAGTCCCCGCGGAGTCGTGAGGACCGCTCGACCACGTCGACCGACAGCCCGACCGCATCCTCCGGCGGTGTGAGGTCGACGGTCTTGTTGCCGACCGGTATCTTGATCGACTCCTCGCCGTTGCCGAAGGCCGCTGCCAGCGTTTGGAGGTAGTTCTCGATCTCTTCGCGCGAACGTCGTTCGTCCGCTGTCGTCCGCTGTACCATACCATCTGGTAGGTATGCCACTCACAAAATAATTCTTACACTTTCGGAGAGTGTCAGTCCTCGTCGACTGTCGGAAACGAATAGCTGTCTCAGAGATGGACGCGTTTGATGTCGGCGTGGCCCGCACGTCGGACGACCGCCCGAACCACGTCCTTGGCATACGAGAGGTTGTCCGAATCGCCATCCAGGACGAGCAGTTTGGCGTCCCGACCCTCCTCGATGACCCCACAGTTCAGCCCGGCGATCTTCGCGCCGTTGCGCGTCGCCATGCGGAGGATCGTTTCAGCGGGGAGGTCGGTCAGTTTGGCGGCGAACTCCATCTCGCGGAACATCGACGGGCTGTTTGTCATCACGTTGTCGGTGCCCAGTGCGACGGTGGTCCGCTCGGCGAGCTGGCGGATGGGTGGGACCCCGACGTTCGTGACGAGATTCGACCGTGGACAGACCACCGCCGGAACCTCGTTGTCTTCGATCCGATCGAGATGGAGTTCCTCGACGTGGACCAGATGGACCAGAAAGTCCGGGTCGAGATCTAGGGCGGGGTGGATATCGGCGGCGTCCCGCTCGCCCGCGTGGATACCGAACAGTTTGCCCGCTCGGCGGGTCGCATTGCGGAGCTGATCGAAATCACCGTCCCGCGCGCCTGAGGCTCCGAACCCGTCGCTTTCGTTCATCGCGGCTTCGGTTTCGCGGCCGAGGATCACGGGGTCGACCTGTCGGCGCGCCAGGGCGTCCCGCAGCATCGAGACGCCGTCGACGCCGCCCTCGCGGAACTCGATGAAGCTCGCGGTGCCGGTTTCCTCCATCTGTTTCACCGTCCGGGCCATGGCCGCTACCTTCGTCTCGCGGTCAGTGCTGCGGAGCAAGCGGTGTTTGAGTCCGTCCGGCGGTGCGACCAGTTCGTCCAACGAGAGGCCGCCACCGGCCTCCTTGGCGATCGAGTCGCCAATGTGGGTGTGGGCGTTGACGAATGCCGGAATAACAATCGAACTAGAGCCCGTTTCGGTCTCCTCGATGGCCTGAATCTCGCCGTCCTCGACCACGACCCGCCCCTCGCGTGGCTCGAACTCTGGGCCGACGAGGATGGTCCCCTCCACGTTCATACGGATGCCTTCGGGTGGGGCGGCTTGAAACCCCCGAACCGTCCCGACTCGTTACTCGAACTCGTCGAGCCTCGCATAGAGCCCGCGGCGCGTCTCCCGAATCCGTCCATCGGGAAGTTCGAGGCCGAGTTCGTCGGCCGCCAGCTGACCCACCCGGTCGGTCGCCTCCGGGCGCGTGTAGACGCCGAGCCGCCACTGGCCCCGCTGGGCGGTCCGTAAGGCACTGACTAACGGCGACTGATCGCTGAGCTTTCTGATCTCGCCGCCGACAATGACCCGGCTCGTCGACTCCCGTATCGTCGGCTCCGCGGGGATCTCGACGATCACGTCCGTGACCGGCAGCTCCGCGCGGTCGGCGATGGTCGACTCCAGCTCACGAATCTCCCTATGCTCGGCTTCCAGCAGCGAGTCGGGGACGTCCTGGAGCTCGGCCCACACGGCCCGTTTAAGCAGGCGGCGGCTCCCGTACCGCTCGGCGAACCGTTCGGTCTCGGGCGTCTGCCGGAGGGCGACAAGCAGGTCGTGGTCGTCCATCCGGCGCAGGCGGTGGGCGTCGATCTCTGTCCGGTCCAGGAGACGCTCACTCGCTCGCCGGAGCATCGCCTTGCTGATTCGGGCGACTGGATGCATGTAGACGGTCGGGTTCATCAGGGCGCGAGCAAGCAGGAGACTTTCGGCGGTCTGGACGTTGCCCGCGTCCAACACGAGTTCGCCGTCGACGAAGGTGAGCTCCCGAATCAGTCGCTCGGTGTCGATGGTGCCGTAGGGGACGCCGGTGTGGTGGGCATCGCGGACGAGGTAGTCCATCCGGTCGACGTCGAGTTCGCCCGAGACGAGTTGGCCGAACTGGCCCTCGCCAGCCACGAGGCCAGCGATATGGGCGGGGTCGAGGTCGTGGTCCCGAAGGATCTCGCCGACCTCGCCCGAAGCAAGGAGTTCGTCGACGTCGTCGTGGTATTTGCCGGTGTGGCGGTGGGTGAGTTCCTCGATATTGTGGCTGAAGGGGCCGTGGCCCACGTCGTGGAGCAGCGCAGCCGCCCGGATGCGCTCGGCTTGGGTGCCCTCGATGCCGAGTTCGCCCAGCGCACGATTGGCGAGGTGGTAGACGCCGAGGCTGTGTTCGAAGCGGGTGTGGTTCGCCGAGGGGTAGACGAGTTGGACGGTTCCGAGTTGCTTGATATGGCGGAGCCGCTGGACCGTGGGGGTGTCCAGGAGGGCCTCGGCGACGCCCTCGATCTCGATGTGATCGTGGACGCTGTCTTTGATCGTGGCCATAGCGGGGGTTTCGCGGCCAGCCTGAAAAACAGTTGTTGCGAGTATCGCGCTATTCGACGACGACCAGCACGTCGGCCCTCTCTCGTCCCTGGCCTCTATCAGCCGGGGGGAGATCGAAGCCGAGCGTTCTGCAATCCGAATCGACGGTGAACACGTCAGTGTCTATTCAGGAATGGTGGTACTGGGTCGGCCACAGCATTATATCTGTCACGCTCCTCTATGGGACGTATGGCCGACACGAAACAGGGGCGAGACAAACAGGCCCACGACGAAGCCAAACGCCAGCGTGAACGCGACCTCCAGGAAGCTCGAAAGCGCGCCGACGAGGCCGAACCCGCTCAGGACGATAACGACGTGTTGCCGACGTGTTATCGCCGCAACTGCAGCGAGCCCGCAGCGTTCGTCGTCCTCGAACGCTATCAGGAGGAAGGCGGCCACGGGGCCGTCGAAGCACGGGTCGAACTGTGTGAGACCCACACCGCAGCAGAGAGTCCAGTCAACCTTGCGGCCGTCTACGACGACTACGTGTTCCGCGTCGAGCCGATTCCTGACAGCGAGTAAGGAATTGTACTGCGACCGCGTCGACGCTGCGGTTATTCGAGGACGACCAGCACGTCACCCATGTCGACGCTGTCACCTTCGCCGACCATTACCTGCGTGACGGTGCCGCCGCGTTCGGTCACGACGTCGTTTTCCATCTTCATCGCCTCCAGGACGCAGACCACATCGTCGGGGGAGACCTCGTCGCCCTCCTCGACCTCGACCGAGAGGATCGTCCCCTGCATCTCGGCGGTGACGGTGTCACCGCCTTCGACACTGACGCCGTCGTCTTCTTCCTCGGTCTGAGCCTGCGGGGGTCGGGCCATTCCGCCGCTGTTCCCGCCGGGGTTGCCCGATTCGACGGTGATCGGCGGCGCGCCGCGCTCTTCGAGCGAAACGTCGAACCGCTTGCCGTTGACTTCGACGGTGAAGTCGCGCTCGGTCGACTCCTCGTCGTCGCCGTTCTCGCTGCCGTCGTCGGTCGGCCCCCACTGGGCGACGGCCTCCTCGATCCGGCTGTGATCCAGGACCTCGTCGAGATAGTTGGTCGTGTGTTCTCCCTTTGAAAAGGCCTCGTCGGTCAGCATCAGGCGGTGGAACGGGATGATCGTGTGGAAGCCGTCGATCTCGAACTCCGCCAGCGCGCGCTCCGAGCGGGTGAGACACTCCTCTCGGTCACTGGCTTCGACGATCAGTTTGGCGATCATCGAGTCGTAGTCGCCGCCGATCTCGTCGCCCTGCCGGATCGCGTCGTCGATCCGAACGCCGATCCCGCCTGCCGGATCGTAGGTCTCAAGCGTGCCGGATGCGGGCTCGAAGTTCGCCGCGGGGTTCTCGGCGTTGATCCGGAACTCCATGGCGTGGCCCTCGATCTCCACCTCGTCCTGAGCGAAGCCCAACTCCTCGCCCGCCGCAATGCGGATCTGCCATTTGACGATGTCGAGGCCGGTGATCTGTTCTGTCACCGTGTGTTCGACCTGAATCCGGGTGTTGACTTCCATAAAGTAGAAGTTGCCATCTTCGACGAGGAACTCGACGGTTCCGGCGTTGGTGTAGCCAGCGGCGTCGACGCCCCGTTTGGCGGCCTCGCCGATCTGTTCGCGGAGGTTCTTGTCGAGGGCAGGGGAGGGAGCTTCCTCAATGACCTTCTGGTGGCGGCGCTGCAGCGAGCAGTCACGCTCGCCGAGGTGCCGGACGTTGCCGTGGTGGTCGGCGATGATCTGGACCTCGATGTGACGAGGGGCTTCGAGATATTTCTCGACGTAGACCGAATCGTTATCGAAGTATGCCTCGCCCTCGCGCTGGGCGGTCTCGAACTGTTCTTCGACCTCATCCTCGCTGTGGACGACCTTCAGGCCGCGGCCGCCGCCGCCGCCCTCGGCCTTGATGGCGACCGGATAGCCGTACTCCTCGGCGATAGCGGTGATCTCCTCGACGGAGGTGACCGGTTCGGTCGTGCCGGGGACCACCGGCACGTCGGCGTCCTGCATCAGCGATCGGGCCTTGGTTTTCTCGCCGAGGGCCTCCATCGCATCGGCGTCGGGACCGATCCAGGTGAAGCCATGGTCGTCGACTTTGGCGGCGAACTCGGCGTTTTCGGCCAGAAAGCCGTAGCCGGGGTGGATGGCGTCGGCCCCGGCCTTTTCGGCGGCATCCAGGACTGCCTCGTGGTCGAGGTAGGAGTCGGCGGCGCGTGCGGGGCCGATGTTGTAGGCCTCGTCGGCCTGTCGGACGTGACCGGCGTGTTTGTCGGCCTCGCTGTAGACCGCCACCGTCCGGACTCCCAGCTCCTCGCAGGCGCGCATCACGCGAACCGCGATCTCACCGCGGTTGGCGACCAGAACCTTGCTGAACATAGGGGGCTGTTTGCTCATCAGCCACCTCATTCTATCGGTCGACGGAGGCCGCTTAGCGGCTATATACTCACGAATACTGATAGCTACTGGCTCGATTGCTGCCAGCCGTCCTGTGGATCGGAACAGTCACGTATCACGACTCGACCTGCCCCATATGAAGCTCACAGGCAAGCAGATACAGTGGACCGCAATCGTCCTCGGAGCGACACTCTACTTCTTTTTGGGTGCGCTCACCGAGATCGCCCTCCCCGTTCAGTTCGGCGCGTTCGTCGGCGTCGCCGTCCTCGTCCCGGCGGTCGTCACGCGGTCAGTGTCGCTCCAACAGCCCCCGGTCGACGATGGCGATGACGACGAGTATCGGTTTTAAAAGAGTCAGTCGACCTGCTCGCGGAGCTGTTCGATGCGTTGGACTTGCGAACTCACCGAGTCGGTGATTCGGTTGGCGGCGGTGTCGATCTCGTCGGCGTTGGTCGCCGTCTGGTCGACCATCGAGGCGACCGTGGTGGCGCTTTTGGCCTGTTCGTCGGTCGCCGCGGCGACTTCGTCGACGCCCGCGGTGACCTCGCCGACGGCGTCGGTGATCTCGTCGAGACTCGACTGGGCGGTGTTGGCCCGCTGCATCCCGGTTTCGACCTCGTCGACGCTGGTTTCGAGCTGCCGGACTGCCCGCTCGGCGTCGGTAGTGATCCGCTCGACGGTGCTGTCGATCCCGGTGGCCTGCTCGCGGGACTCCTGGGCAAGTGATTTGATCTCGTCGGCGACCACCGCGAAGCCCGCCCCCTCCTCGCCGACTCTGGCGGCCTCGATCGAGGCATTCAGGGCAAGTAGATTGGTCTGGTCGGCGATCTCGTCGATCACGTCGGCCAGCTCGGTGATTTCCTCAACGCCCTCCCGAATGGTTCGGAGCTCCTGCATGGCCTCTTCGGTCGACGACTGGATCTCCTCCATGGCCTCGACCACCGCTTCGGTCGCGTCTTCGCCCTCGCTGGCGCGGTCGTCGGCCTGCTCGGCGGCGATGGCGACCTCTTCGGAAGAGGAGGCGATCTCCTCGACGGCCGCGCTCAGATCGGCGACCTCCGCCGAGACCTCCCGCATACCGTTCGACTGCTCGTGGGCCCGATCGGCAATCGTCTCGATCCCTTCGGAGATTTCTGCAGAGGTGTCATACAGAGACGCGAGCGACGACGCCACATCCGAATCTGCTACGCTATCTAGATCCGCTTCGAGATCATCGGTAGAATCCGCGACCGCCCCATTGTTCGCTGTCATACGTTCGATTCGGGGAGTGGAACAATATAACGTCCGGACGGATTATCAGGCCTGATACTCGATGGCCGCTCGGAGCCGCCGTGCTCTGGCCGCCGACCCAACCGGTCTGATCTGGACGGAAATCTAGAACGAGTTTCCATTCTTTTCAGTCGGAGTTTGAAAATAGGATATAAGAAATCGACCGCAACGCCGTCCTGTATGGCAGCTCTCACGCTCTACGACCGCCCCGACTGCCCGTACTCGAAACGCGTCCGTCGTGTCCTCGACGTCCTGGAGGTCGGCTACGAGGAGATCATCGTCTCGGAAGCCAGAGACGACCGAGATGAACTCGACTCCCTGACTGGCCAGCGTGGCGTGCCCGTGGTGGTCGACGACGACCACCCCGACGGCTGGGTGGCCGACAGCAGCGCCATCGCGGAGTATTCAAAAACGAACGACGATCAGCGTGCGGCCACTGCCGAATGACCAGCCAGCACGCCCTCGTCATTCACATCACGAGCGACACGGCCAGCGACTGGCAGATGGCTCTGCGGAACCTCCAGAACCTCGTCCGTGATAACTCGGTGTCGACGCCGCCCGAGGAGATGCAGGTCGTGGTCAACGGCCCTGCGGTGCGGTTCCTGTTGGCCACCTCGCCTGATGCACCCAAAATAACGAAGATGCTGAACGCAGGCGTCACGGTGAGTGTCTGTTCGAACTCACTGTCGCTGTTCGATCACGATCCGAGTTCGGTCACCGAAGGTGTGACAATCGTTAACTCCGGAGTCGCCGAGGTCGTCCGCGCCCAGCAGCAGGGCAAGAACTATGTACAACTCCCCTGACTCAGAACCGATCAGCGCGATCGGCTGCGGTCCAGCCGTCTTTTGGACTGTTGTTCGGCGGTCGCCCGGCGGGCTCGCCGATGGCTTCGAGTCGCCCGGCGAACGCCCAACTCCGCCGACTCTCACCGTCGTCGTCTTCGGTGGCCGCCGCAGCAGCCGCGGCAGCTGCCTGTCGGTCCCGGAGGTGGGCCGCGATGGCGACTGCGATGGCGGCGGCCTCCTCGGTGTCGGCATCGGCCAGCCCACCGAGGTCGTCGGCCGAGACGGACGGCGTGTCGCTGTCGCCCGCTTCGGCGTCGGTCGCGGCGGACTCGTCAAGGGCAGCTGAATCGGTGGCCATGGTTAGATCGGGATGTTACCGTGTTTCTTCGAGGGTTTCTCCTCGCGTTTCGACAGCAGCATATCGAGGTCGGAAATCAGCCGCGCGCGTGTCTCGCCGGGTTCGATCACGTCGTCGAGGAAGCCGCGGTCGGCAGCGGTGTACGGGTTGGCGAACTCCTCGCGGTACTCGTCGATGAGCTCCTGGCGGCGGGCCTCGGGGTCGTCGGCCGCCTCCAGTTCGCGCCGATAGAGGATGTTGACCGCGCCCTTCGGCCCCATCACCGCGATTTCGGCGGTCGGCCACGCGTAGTTGACGTCGCCGCCGATGTGTTTCGAGGCCATCACGCAGTAGGCCCCACCGTAGGCTTTGCGCGTGATAACCGTCAGCAGTGGGACGGTCGCCTCGGAGTAGGCGTACAGCAGTTTCGCGCCGTGGCGAATGATCCCGCCGTGCTCCTGATCAGTGCCGGGCATGAAGCCAGGAACGTCCTCGAAGGTGACGATGGGGATATTAAAAGCATCACAGAACCGGACGAACCGCGCGCCCTTCTCGCTCGCCTCGATATCGAGGGTGCCCGCGTTGACGCGGGGTTGGTTGGCGACGATACCGACCGAATGCCCATCGAGGCGGCCGAAGCCGACGACGATGTTCTTTGCGTAGCTTTCGTGGACCTCGAAAAACGAGCCCTCGTCTACGACCTCATCGATGACGTTGGTCGCGTCGTACGGTTTTTTGGGCGCTTTGGGGACGATATCGGCCAGCTCGTCGGTCCGGCGGTCGGGGTCGTCCCACGGGTCGACCCGCGGGGGGTCCTCGACGTTGTTTTGCGGCAGATAGGAAAGGAGGAGGGCGATCTGGTCGAGGGCTTCCTCCTCACTGTCGACGGCGAAGTGGGCCGCTCCCGACGTGGAGGCGTGGGTCACAGCCCCGCCGAGCTCGTCGAAACTCACCTGCTCGCCGGTGACGGTCTCGACGACATCGGGGCCGGTGATGAACATGTGGCTTGTGTCCTTGACCATGAACACGAAATCGGTGATCGCCGGGGAGTAGACCGCGCCGCCGGCGCAGGGGCCCATGATCCCCGAGATCTGGGGGATGACGCCGCTGGCGTCGGTGTTGCGCTGGAAAATCTCGCCGAAGCCGGCCAGCGAGCCGACGCCCTCCTGGATACGCGCCCCGGCCGAGTCGTTGAGACCGACCAGCGGTGCGCCGACCTCCATCGCCTTGTCCATCACCTTGCAGATCTTCTCGGCGAACACCTCGCCGAGCGAGCCGCCGAAGACAGTGAAGTCGTGGGCGAAAACGAAGACAGTGCGACCGTTGACCTCGCCGTAGCCGGTGACCACACCATCAGTAGCGATCTGCTGTTCTTCCATTCCGAAGGTGTGGTTCCGGTGGGTCCGGAACTGGTCGAACTCGTGGAACGTCCCGTCGTCGAGGAAGTAGTCGATCCGCTCGCGGGCGGTCATCTTTCCCTTGTCGTGTTGCTTGGCAATGCGGTCCTCGCCACCGCCTTTTGCGGCGGCCTCCCGCTTTGCTCGAAGCTCCTCGATCCGGTCGTCCATCGTCATTGCGGACCACCACCAGTCATTGGTTCTAATCGACTACCAGCGGCATCAAAAGGGTTCCGCAACATCATACCCGACCGTTTCCGTCGACGACCTATCGACCCTCAAACCAGTCAGCTCCGCTCAGGCCGCCTGCAGATGGACCGCCACCCGCAGCCCGCCGCCGTCGGAATCGCCGAGTTCGATGTGGCCGCCGTAGCTCTCGGCGATCTGGTCGACGAGATACAGTCCGAGTCCCGTCCCGGCGGATTCGCCCTCCGAGACGCCCTCTTCGAGCAGTTGGGCGGCCGTTTCGGTCGGCAGGCCGTCGCCGTCGTCGGCGACGACGACCACGTACGCCTCGCCGTCGCGGCGGCACTCGACCCTGATGGTGTCGGCGTTCGAGTGTTTCAGGGCGTTGGTGATCAGGTTCCCGAACAGCGCTTCGAGCAGCGGGCCGCCCTGGACCGACCCCTCGCAGCCGTTGTAGCTGAGGTCGACGCCCTCGGCGGCGGCCTGGGAGGCGTAGCTGTCGACGACATCATCGAGGATGTCCTGGAGGTTACAGACGCCGACCTCCTCTTGGGCCAACTCGCTCAGCGTGGAGATCTGTTCGATCAGTTCGAGCGAGCCCGACAGCGCCCGGGCTGCCGTTTCGAGGTGGTCTAGCGTTTCCGGCGGGCAGTCGCCGTCCTCGACGAGGTCGAGATAGCCGTCAGCGGTGTGGATCTTGTTTTTGACGTCGTGACGCAGCAGCGACGAGAGGAACGACTCGCGTTCCTCCATCCGCTTGCGCTGGGTGATATCCTTCGAGATGACGACGACGCCGAGCTGCTCGCCGGTCGCTGGGTCGGAAACCGGGCTGTAGGTCCGGTAGGACCACTGGTCTTCGGTCTCGAAGGCATACTCCTCGGTTTTCGGTGCCCCGCTCGCAGGAACCTCCCGCAGGATCTCGGTGATACGCTCGACGTCCGATTCCGGGTGGATCGAGGCGTAGGTTCGGCCGACGACAGCCTCCTCTGCGGCCCGCTGAATCTTCCCGTCGGCCGCCAACCGTGTGAGGTGTTCACTGTTGGCAAAGACGTACTTCCCGTCGGGGTCGAGCATATAAATCGAGTCGTCGGAGGCCTCGACGGCGGTGGCGTACTCCTGGAGCGTGGCCTTCCGCTCGCGGGAGCCGGTGATATCGAGGATCATCGACATCACCTCTTTGACCTCGTCGTCGGCGTTCCGAAGCGGCGTGTTGTACCAGTGACAGACGACCCGCTGGCCGTCTTTGGTGACGTTTGTCACCACCTGCTCGGTCGGCTCGCCATCGGCCAACAGCGGCCGAGCGAGCGCATCAAGGGTGTCGGCTTCCTCCGGCGACAGCACCAACTCGTCGAGTTGGGTGCCGCGAGCATCGGTGGCCGACCAGCCGAACAGCGCCTCGGCCCGCTCGTTCCAGTCGACGACCCGCCGCTCCGTATCCCAGATGACGAACGCCAGCGGCGCGTTCTCGTAGACACCGGCGTACTTCGCTTTGTTCTCCTGGAGGCTGCTTTTGGCGTTGGCGTGTTCGATCTCCTGGACTACCGCGTCGGCTAAAACGGTGTACTGGGCGGTGGGATCGCCACCCTTCTGGAGGTATCGATCCGCGCCGAGGTTCAGCGCCTCGCTGGCGACCTCCTCGCGGCCCTTCCCGGTAAACATGATTACCGGCAGTTCGTGGCTGTGGTCCCGGATCCGTTCGAGCAGCTCCAACCCTGTGAGTCCGGGCATCTGGTGGTCGGAGATGACCGCATCGTAGTCGGTCCGCTGTATCTGCTCGACTGCGGCCGTCGGGTCGCTCGTCGTCTCGACGACCAGCCGGTCGTCCTCGCGTGGGAGAAACTCCTCAGAGAGCTCCAACAGTTGTGGATCGTCGTCGACGTGTAACACCACGAATCCATCAGCGGGCCGACTCATTCTCTTCCCGTATGATTTGTGCTACAATATGTAAGCGTTTCTGAATGCATAGGTTTGTTGACGTACCGCGCGACACATCTCTCAGCTCGATACACTTCTCATCCCACCATAATTCTCAGTGTCGACATTATTTCGTGGGTGAATTTATATTCGACATCAAACACGTTTATATAACTGAAAACCAGTCGGTCGGTATGAGTGTCCGTGAAACGTGGGCGACACGCATCGGATTCATCCTCGCAGCAACCGGGAGTGCGGTTGGCCTCGGGAACATCTGGCGGTTCCCGTTCCTGACCGGCGAGTCGGGCGGGGCCGCGTTCCTCGTGGTGTATCTCCTGTTGGTGCTGCTGGTGGGCCTGCCGGTGTTGCTCGTCGAGTTCGTGATCGGTCGACGGTCGAACAGAAATCCAATCGGCGCGTTCGACGAACTGAACCATTCACAGTGGAAGTTTGCCGGTGCGGTCGGCGCGCTGGCCGGATTCATCATCCTGTCGTACTACAGTGTCGTCGGTGGCTGGGTTATTCAGTACCTGATCGCGAGTTTCACCGGCGGTTACGGCACCGAGGCACAGGCGTTCTTCCTGAGTACCGCCTCCGGGCCAACCACCATCCTGTTCCACGGTATCTTCATGGCGCTGGTGGCCGGGATCGTCGCGCTGGGCGTCCGTAACGGCCTCGAAAAGGCTGCGACAGTGATGGTCCCGAGTGTGATCGTCCTGTTGGTCGGGTTGGCGATCTACGGCTCGACGCTCAGCGGGGCGGCCGAGGCCTACCAGTACTATCTGTACCCCGAGACGTCGACGCTGCTGACCGACGCTGTCTCGGTGCTTCCGGCGGCGGCCGGACAGGCGTTTTTCACCCTCTCGCTGGGGATGGGCGTGATGATCACCTACTCGTCGTATCTCGCCGAGGACCGGAACCTCCTGCGGGATAGCGGGCTGATCGTCCTGATCGACACTGGGATTGCCATTCTCGCCGGGCTGGTCGTCTTCCCGTTCCTGTTCACGCAGGGCGTCACACCGGGTGAGGGCGGGGCCGGAGCGATCTTCATTAGCCTCGCCGGGGCGTTCAACGGACTGCCCGGCGGAACGGTGCTCGGTGGCGTGTTCTTCTTCATGCTGCTGCTCGCGGCGCTGTCGAGTGCGTTCAGTATCTTCGAAGTCGTCGTCTCTTTCACCATCGACACCTTCGAGATCAGCCGGGTGCGTGCCTCGATCATCCTCGCGGTGATCATCTTCGCGCTCGGGATTCCGACCGCCCTCGACCTTGCCTACCTCGACACCTACGACAAGTTCGCCAACAACATCCTGCTGATCCTCGGTGGGCTGTTGCTCTCGCTGTTTATTGGCTGGGTCTACGCCTCCGATGCTCGACACGAACTCCAGAAGGGCCGCGTCGAGAGCTGGGTCGGCCCGTTCTGGGTCAACGTCGTCCGATACTTCGTCCCGCCCGTCCTGATCGTGACACTGGCGCTGGCGGTCATCGAGTACTACGAGTTCATCCAGTCGACGTTCTTCTAAGGCGCGATTCGCCGCTGTTCATTTTTACGCCTCACCGTAGACGGGGACCGCCGCACCGCTGGTTACGTCGGCGGCATCCGAACAGAGGAACTGCATCACGCGGGCGACTTCCGCAGGTTCGACCCATTCGTCTTTCGGCGTCATCATCTCGCGGTTCATCGGCGTGTCCAGGACGCTCGGCATCACACAGTTCGCGCGTACTGTCCCCACGTTCTCCTCGGCGATCGTTTCGGTCATGATCTTGACGCTCGCCTTGGTCGACCGGTAGAGGCCGTCGCCCTCGCCGCCTTCCAGCCCCGACCGCGCCGAGACGCTGACGATCGACCCTTCGGTCTCCTGCAGTTCGGGCAGCGCGTGTTTCGAGGCCAGAAACATCGTCTTGAGGTTCACGTCGAACAGCATATCGAACTGCCCGACATCAGTCTCCTCCACCGGGTCGCCGCCGCGCCACGTTCCGGCGATATTTAAGAGAAAGTCGATTCGGCCGTGGTCGTCGACAACCTGCTCCATTGTCTCTTCGACGGCGGCCTCGTCGGTGAAGTCGGCCTGATAAAAACTCACGCCGTCGCGCGGTTCGAGCAGCGAGTCCTCGCTGTCGATGTCGACGATATCGCAGGCGGCGACGGTTGCGCCCGCATCGGCGAACGCGTCGACGACGGCGCTTCCAAGCGCGCCACAGCTACCAGTGACGACGGCCACACGGTCACTAAAGTCAAATTCGACTGTCATATGCTGACAGTCGGCGTCTCGATTTATAAATCGGTGGGGCGAGTCGCGGTGTCGCCCCGGTCAGGGAGTGACCACGAGCTTTCCGAGACGGCTGTCTTCGAGCACCGCGCGCTGGGCTTCACCTGCTTCGTCGAGGCCGTAGGTTTCGGCTATTTTTATATCGATCTCGCCGGCAGCCATCAACGACGCCAGTTTCGAGAGCCGCGGGCGGAAATCCGGCGTGTTGAACATACTCATCAGCGTCAGATTGAGGTCCTTCCCGCGGGCGGCCGACGACTGATCGAAGCCGACAGTTTGATCTTTTTCACCGATCCCCACGACGCGACAGCCGGTGGCGGCCACGTCGGCGTCGAACTGCAGATACTCGTGCATCCGGTGGTCCAGGATAACGTCGACGCCGTCGGCCTGCGCGGCGACTGGGTTGGCGGCGTCGACGACTGCCTCGGCGAGATCGTCCCGGTGGTAGTCAAGGACGACATCCGCGCCCAATTCGTGGAGCTGGTCGTGATACTGCGGGCTGGCGGTCGTAATCACCTGTGCGCCAGCCGCGGCGGCCAACTGCACCGCGACGTGGCCGACGCCGCCCGATCCGCCGTGGATCAGACACCGGTCGCCGACCTGCAGTTCGGCGTGGTCGACCAGCGCACGCCACGCCGTGACGGCGACGACGCCAGCCCCACCCGCGGCAACGGTGTCGACGCCCTCCGAGAGTTTGACGATCCGATCTTCGGGGACCGCGGCGAACTCGGCGTAGCCGCCGTAATGTTGGCTGCCGATCCCCGTGCCGTAGACCGGATCGCCCTCGCTGAACCCCTCGACGTACTCGCCGACGGCGGCGACCCCGCCCGCGAAATCGATACCGGGGATCATCGGCAGGGCGAACGGTTCGTAGGAGCCTTCTCGAAAGTAGGTGTCGACGGGGTTGACGCCCGCGCCGTGGATCTCGACCAGCACCTCGTGGCCCTCGGGGTCAGGGCGGTCGATCTCGTCTACCTGTAGTGCGTCAGAGCCACCGTAGTCGTGAAAGCGAACAGCGCGCATACTGATCCGCACGGACGGAATTTGAATAAAAGGGGATGGTCGTCTACGCTTCGGTACCGACTTCCTTTCGCCCCGTGAGTTCGTCAGGAATCAGCCGAAACGTCTCGTAGGGGATCTCCGAGGGTGGTCGCTCGAACACGTCCACGGTGGGAATGTCGACGGCCCACAATCCCTGTAGCGCGGCGGACTCGTAGGGCGCGTCGTCGACCGCTTCGAGGCGACCGGTGGCGACGACGCTCCGCCACCCTGCGTCGGTTTCGCGGTGGACGACGAAGGAGATCGCGTTGTCGACGAGCGATTTCTTGCGGCTGTCGTCGGGGACTGACAGTCGAAAGTAGATGCTGTCGGCGTCGGCGAAGTAGCCGTAGGAGACGGGGATCGACACCGGTGGCCCGTCTCGGGCGGTGGCGAACGACAGCACGCCGGTGCCGCCGTCGCCGAGAAACTCGTCGCGCTCGTCGTCGCTCAGTTGGACCCAGCGAAGCCCCTGCATGGTCGACCGTGTGCTCGCCTCGTACAAAACCGCTCACAGCCGTCCGAAAAAGGGAGAGTCAGCTATGCTGATTCGTCGAGAAAATCCGGCTCTTCGCGCTTGTCGTCGCGCTCGTTGACGAGGTGGTCGACGAAGTCGTCGGGGTCGACGTCCTGTGCTTCGCGCTCTTTGCGATCCCGAACCGAAATCGTCCCGTCTTCGACCTCGTCGTCGCCGACGATCAGCATGTAGGGGACGCGGTCGGTCTGGGCCTCGCGGATCTTTCGGCCGAGGGTCCAGGAGCGATCCTCGATATCGACGCGGAAGTCGTTGTCCTCCAGGTCGTTTTTGAGCCGGTGTGCGTAGCCGAGTTCGTCGTCGCTGATCGGGAGGATACGGACCTGCTCGGGGGCGAGCCACAGTGGGAACTTCCCGTTGAAGTGCTCGATGAGCACCATGAAGAAGCGCTCGAAGCTCCCATAGAGGGCGCGGTGGATCATTACTGGCCGATGGTCCTCGTTGTCCGCACCGGTGTAGGTCAGATCGAACCGCTCGGGCATGTTGAAGTCCAGTTGGACCGTCGGGCCGTCCCACTTGCGTCCGAGGGCATCGCTGAATGCGAAGTCGATCTTCGGGCCGTAGAACGCGCCGTCGCCGGCTTCGAGGTCGTAGTCCATCTTCGAGTTTTCGAGGACCGATTCGAGTTGGGATTCGGCCTTGTCCCAGATCTCGTCGCTGCCGACTGATTTCTCGGGGCGGGTGGCGAGTTGGACCTCGTAATCGAGGTCGAAGGTTTCGAGGACTTCGTAGATCATGTCCATGATGTCGTCGACCTCGCGTTCGATCTGGTCGGGGGTACAGAAGAGGTGGCCGTCGTCGATAGTAAAGGCCCAGACCCGCGAGAGGCCGGAGAGTTCGCCGCGCTGTTCCTTCCGGTAGACCTTCCCGTTTTCGGCGTAGCGCACCGGCAGATCGCGGTAGCTCCAGGAGTTCTCGTTGAAGATGGTCGCGTGGCCGGGGCAGTTCATCGGCTTGAGCCCGTACTCCTCGTCGTTGACGTCGAGCAGGAACATGTCGTCGACGTAGTTGTCGTAGTGGCCCGACTGCTTCCAGAGTTCGGTGCGGAACAGGTGGGGCGTCTCGACGTAGTCGTAGCCGTACTCGTCGTTCATCGACTCGCCGAAGGCTTCGAGCTCGCGGAGGATCGCCTTCCCGTTGGGGTGGTACAGTGGGAGGCCCGGCCCCGTGACGGTGGGGATCGAGAAGAGATCGAGTTCTTGGCCGAGTTTGCGGTGGTCCCGCTCTTTGGCCTCCTCGCGCATATCGAGGAACTCTTCGAGTTGGGACTTCTTCTCGAAGGCCGTGCCGTGGACTCGCGTCAGGGTGTCGTTTTCCTCGTCGCCGCGCCAGTAGGACGACGAGATGTTGAGGAGTTCGAAGGCTCCGATCTGGCCCGTCGACTCGACGTGCGGGCCACGGCAGAGGTCTTCGAACTCGGCCTGCTCGTAGAAGGAAATTTCGTCGGCGTCGGCGGCCTCGCGCTCCAGGATGTCGAGTTTGTAGGGGTTGTCGCCCTCGTATTTGGCGACGGCCTCGTCGCGGCTGTAGGTCGTGCGCTCGATATCGTAGTCTTCGTCGACGATCTCCTGCATTTCGTTTTCAATGTCCTGGAGGTCGTCCTCGTCGAGGTCGACGCTCGTGATGTCGTAGTAAAAGCCCTCGTCGGTCCACGGACCGATGGTGAGTTGGGCGTCGTCGTGGAGCCGCAGCAGCGCTTGGGCGAAGACGTGGGCCGCCGAGTGCCGGAGGACATCGAGGTACTCGTCGCTCTGGTCGGTGACGATCTCGATGCGGTCCCCGTCCGAGACGGGGGTGACTTTGTCGACCAGCTCGCCTTCGATCTTGCCCGCGACGGTGTCGTCGCCGAGTCCCGGTCCGATTTCGTAGGCCACGTCCTGTAGCGTCGACCCCTCCGGAACGGCCAGTTCCGTGCCGTCCGGGAGGATTACAGCGATTTCGCTCATGAATTTCGGAAGTCGACAGGCGGGGATAAGTGTTGTTGGATGCGGTTGTGGGTAGTGGGACGACATCAGTATCATCGTGTTGCCGTATCGACACAGCGACCACCCATGACTTCCTAAACGAACCCAATTTTCATGTATTGTTGAATAAGTGTCGTAAGCGTGAACTGGCCGACATGGGATGAATTGCTTCTGAAAATTCTGCCGCTAAAGGTCTACGAAGGCATCAGCTACGATATTGCAGAAATATACTCTGCCGCGGTTCACCAATATCCGCCTGCACAAGAGTACTTTAGCCAGATGTCTACTCCTGAGTTGTTGAGATTTGCAAATCAAAACGCAATCTCAGCGATGAATTACGACCCATATGCATCTCTTAATGACGTTCAAGAATTTCTAACAGGGCTGTACAAGTTGATAGAAACACTGCTAATTGCTGGTCTCACGTTTGGTTTCCTCACGGGAACTGTTCTCTGGATCACATATTCCCGAGGGTTGCTGGAGGTACTTGGATCAGTTAGCCAAATCTTCTTCACCGTGCTCTTAGGTGGTCCTGCTACTCTTGCAATACCTATTGGAATTGTCTTACTTTATATTCGATTTCTGTCATTAAACACATTTGTTGTAGAGGTACTTAATCAAGCGTTGATTATCGGGCCAAAGAATATCAACACACGAGAAAATAACAAATTGGTTGGGTATAGTCTGTGGAACTCATCGCTAAACGGAAATATTGGATTGAAATTGCTTACAATATTTTCGATTCTCTGGGTACTCTCTGCTGTGATTCCTCGCCGAGATCCATACGAATTTGTGCAGCAACTCGTACTAGCTAATATTGATATATTCGTGATCTCAGATGGTGTCATCGATGCCACGAAGCGCGTCATGGTTAGGATGCGTACTCAAGAAGATGATCTTAGTTCGACTAGTTAACCCAGCTCCTCGGAGACGGTCTTCACATCTTAATCGACCACACGCTGGATCTCGTGCCGCCGCTCCGCGAGTGGCGCTAACTGGGCGCTGGGCTGCCCCGACGAACGATTGGGGGGATCGCCGACTGTTCGACATCCACGTTTATGCGACTGGCTGACCTATCACAACCAGTGCATCAACGATGACCGGAACACGGCCCCATCGCGTGCTCGTGATCGAAGCCGGGGGGACCAGCGACCCGCTGGCTGGTCTCGAAGCCGACGGCGAACTCGCCGTGACGGTGACGCCTCGCGGTGACGAACTCGGCTCGCGGCTCTCCGACACCGACTGCGTCGTCGCCGTTCACGGTGCGGGTGTCGACGCGGTCGACGTGCTGCAACGGGTCCGCGCTCACGACCCTGAACTCCCAGTCGTGGTCGTCGCCGCCGACCTCTCCGTTGCGAGCGATGCTGTCGCCGCCGGGGTCTCGGAGTTCGTCCCCGCCGGAACTCCCGACGCTGCCGACCGGCTCCACGGGCGGGTGCTGGCGGCGGTGGCTGCCTCGTCGCCCGATCCAACCGCTGAGACCGGGGGGATGCCCATCGAGGAACTTGGCGTCGCAGAGGAGCTCCGGCTGAAGGAGCGGGCCATCGACGAAGCGCCGGTCGGCGTCACCATCGTCGACGCCGACCGCCCCGACGAGCCGATGATCTACATCAACGACGCCTTCGAGCGACTGACCGGCTACTCGAAAACCGCCGCTGTGGGTCGGAACTGTCGGTTCTTGCAGGGCGAAGAGTCGGACCCCGAGGCCGTCGCCGAGCTGCGGGCAGCCGTTGAGGCGGGTGAGTCGGCCTCCGTCGAACTGTTGAACTACCGGAAGGATGGGACGCCGTTCTGGAACCGCGTCGACATCGCCCCGGTTCACGACGCCGACGGCGAGGTGTCGCATTTCGTCGGATTCCAGATGGACATCACCGACCGCAAGGAAGCCGAGATGCAGCTCAAGCGGGAACGGGAGGATCTCAGACACCTCTTGCTCCGGATCGACGGCCTGCTACAGAACGTGACCGAGGAACTCGTCGAGGCACAGTCCCGGTCGACCGTCGAGGAGGCCGTCTGTGAACAGATCGCCGCTGCCGACACCTACGACTTCGCGTGGATCGGCGTACCGGATCGGTCTATTGACAGCCTCGTGGCGACGGCGTCGGCTGGCGAGTGGGCCGTCCCGACCGCCGATCTCGAAATCGACCTCACAGCCGACGAGTCGATGCCAGCCGTCTCGGCCTACCAGACGGGCGAGCCACAGACCGTTACCGACCCGACAGTGCTGTCGACGCTCGCTTCGGAGGCACCGTGGCTTGACGCCGACGACCTCGCAGGGATCGCCGCAATCCCGCTCAGCTACGGGGAGACGACCTACGGCGTCCTCTCGCTGTGTACGACCGACGTGGCAACACTCAACGCTCACGAGCAGGCCGTCCTCAAGGCGATCGGCCGCGCGGCAGCGACAGCGATCAACGCCCTCGAACGCGGTCGACTCATCGCCAGCGACAGCGTGACACGGATCGAGATCCAAACCAGAGACACCGGGCTGTTCTTCGTCGACCTCTCGGCACGGACGGGTGCATCGCTGGTCTACAACGGTGCGGTGTATCGTGACGACGGCAGTGTCCTGCTGTTCTTCGAAGCCGATGTCGGCACCGATACGATCCTGGAAGCCGCTGCCGACTACGCAAACATCGTCTCGGTCGATTCGCTCTCCGAGTACGATTGCAACACGCTGTTCGAGTTCGTCGTCACCGACGACTCGCTGCCCGGGCTGCTCGCCGAACGGGGCGTCCGAATCGACTCGATCGACGTCGTCGACGGCATCGGCAGCCTCGACCTCGAACTGTCCACCGAGAGCGACGTTCGGGCGATCGTCGAGTACCTCCAGGAGCGGTATCCGAAGACGGAGATCCTCTCGCAACGGCGGGTCGAACAGCCACCGTCGACACGACGTGCCTTCGTCGGCGAGATCAAGAGCCGACTCACCGAGCGGCAGTTGACGGCGCTCCGGAAGGCCCACGTCAGCGGCTTTTACGAACAGAACCGCACTGTCACCGGCGACACCCTCGCCGACTCGATGGACATCGGCCGGGCGACCTACCACCAACATCTCCGGGCCGCCGAGCGAAAGCTCGTCGGCGCGTTCTTCGAGCAGTGACGAGCCCCGGCTGCAACAGAACCCCTACAACCACCGGTCGGCGACCCACCGGAACAGCACCAACCCCTGCACGACGAAGAGGTTGGTGACGAGGAAAAACAGCGCCTCCTCGACCGGGAGCCCGAAGAGGTCGACGCCGGTCGTGTACTCCGGCGAGATGTGCCAGATCCCGGTCGCCAGCGCGATGCGGTCGATGGCCCACAGATACAGCGTCGGCACCGCAACTCCGAGAGCGACCGTCCGACGTTGATACAGCAGCTGCGGGAGACCGACGACCCACTGGATGGCGAACACGGGGGCGGCCCACGCGAGGATGGCTCCGAGGTAGAACGTCCGGTCGGTGCCGAGCAATAGGACTCCCCCGAGACCGAGAGCGACCGCGAGCCCCCCACCGAGGAGCCGTGGCAGCAGCCGGAGGTGCTCTCGCCGGAGTCGACGGCTGTCGTCCCTCCAGCCAAGAAGCCCACCCTCGGGCCAGCCGTGGCGGAGCGTCAGTTGGCCAAGCCACAGCGCGGTCAGCATCGGCTGGAGCACGAAGAAGACGTACTCGCCGACGGGTGCCAACCCGATCTGGGCGAACGTCTGGCCCTCGCCGTACCCCCAGACGCCGCGGGCGATGAGGTAGTTGTCCCACGGCGTCGTGTAGACGACGGCAACCAGTGTGATCGCGGCGACGCCGCTCCAGTAGACGGGCTTCCCGATGGACCACACCGTTGGTCTGGTCGTCCGGCTCCGCATCACCGTCGCCGCGGCCAGGAGGCCTGCGAGGGCGGGCACGAGGAAGGCGAAATGGAACTGGAAGTACGTCGGCCCGTTCATCGTCGGTCCTCGCAGTCAGTGCTCCGGTATCCCGGGGTGCTCCGTGTATGAATGTCCATGTTATGAAAGCTACCCGGGACGGTTGCCCCGGACGGTCAGCAACGAGCCGACAACAGCAGCGCTTGTCGGGTGGTTAGTCGGCGGACTGTGCGGTGCCGACGGCTGCACCGGCGGCGTCGAGGACCTCACGGCTCGACAGCAGGATGATACCGAAGCCGACCTTCGCCACGAGATCCAGGACCATGAACCCGGCCGTCTCGCCGTAGAGGCTGATCATGCCGAGGCCTTCGGTGCCCAGAATCCACCAGACTGGGTAGACCAGCCAGACGAAGACGATGAGGTTTCGCAGCGTGTTGAACGTCGACTGGGCGTCGGCCGAGAGCTTCTTGGCCTCGTCGGCCAGCGCGCCGTACAGGAAGTACAGCAGCACCACGAGCAAGCCGGTGGAGACGCCCCACCAGATGAGGCGGTTCCCGACCGGGCCGAGGAACATACCAACTGTCGACAGCGTGGCGATCGCACCAGTGCCGATCATCAGCACGTCGAGGCCGACGAGCGTGTAGATCTGGTTCCGGGTGGCCCCCGCAAGCAGCGCGAGGTCAAGCAATAGCAACGGCGTCGTGAACAGCCAGTCGGTGTACCGTGCCCAATATATCGGAACCTGCTCGCCGCCGAGTGTGATCGTCGTCAACCCGAAGCCGAGCGCCATCGCGAGATAGTTCACGAACGCAATGGCCGTAATAAATATCGTCACAATGTAGAACTCCTGTCGGCGTCTGTCCGTTTCCCCCCATCCCCGGGCGATGAAGTACAGCATCCCGAGGAGCATTCCGACCGTCCCGAGCCACAGCCATATCTGTTCGCTGCCTGGTGTTATCATAATGCGTTAATAAGTACACGATTATTAGCAATAAGTGAATTACCACACTAGTATGGTGGTAGCACGATATGTTCCGGTTTTGTTGTCCGTGTGAACGCGAGAGGTAGAGTGCCGCCAGATCCGGTGCGGTGAGATATGGCTGTCGGGCTGCCGACCGCGCCGCCTCACATCAGCCGGGCGGTGAGGGCGACCAGCGGGACCAACACGGCGAGATAGGCGGCCGCCGCCAGCGCCCAATCCCGGCTGATCGCGCCGAACCGACGGTCGTCGACCCGTGACCGCGGGAGGACGATAACCGCGAAAAAGCCGACCATGAGGACCAACAAGACGACCGCCGCAGCAAGCGTCGACACGACGGAACTGCCACCCAGTCCCTCGCTCGCGAACAGCAGCCAGACGAAAAGCGGCCCGGTCAGCAGCCCCGCAACGTAGTGGACGACCGCCGCCAGTCGACCGGGGGCCGCCCCCGGCGGCCGATCTGTCAACACACCGGCGGCGATATACATCGGCGTCTCGCCTTCGGGGAGCCGCGCCATGACGACGTCCATCACCAGTGTCGCCACGATGCCTGCACCGATACCGACCGCAAACAGGATCGGGACCGCCAGCGTCGCAGTGTCCATACCCGATCATCGGACCGAATCAGTATCATCGATTCGAACTGACTCTTTCAGTTGAAAATCATGTGTCGACTACTCCACCATCGGCGTCGAACACCGCAAACAGAGGATGCTGTCGGCGGTCCAGTTCACGTCGCTCGACCCGCAGTTGGGACACTGATACTGCTCGGTGTTGTATGCGGTCGTCCCGCGCGGCGCTGCCAGATAGCCGTCGTCGACCACTCGGTCGACGAGCGTCGGGAATCGCTGTTTCTTGTACCGCGCTCGGTGGGCCAGAAACGCCCCGGGTTGGGCGGGGTCGCTGCCGTGGAGGTCCTCCCACTGAACCGCGATCTCGCCGTTTTCGGTCGACCGGGCGACCTGTTTGATCGGTGCCGCCGCGGCTTGGAACAGCGGCGTCGTCCCCCAGTACTGCGGGTCGATCTCGTCGCCGACCTCCGCATACGCCGCTGCGGCGTCGTCGTAGGCCGCTGCCGCATCGTCCAGCCCACCGACGACCCGGAAGTCACCGACGAACTCCGCGAGGCAGGCCTCCTGGACCGGCTCAGCGAGCGTGTTGGTTAGATCCCGTGCAATGGCGACGCCCTCGACGCCGCGATGGGTCCCCCGGTCGGCCCGCCCCGCGACTCGATAGGCGACGGCCGCGACTATGAGGGCGGCCAGTCCGCGGCCGACCCACCCCTTTTCGTCCGGTTCGAACCCGCTCAGTCCCTCACGCGGTGCGGCGAGGGTCTGCCAGCCGGCGCGGGTGTACTCGTCGCCCGCCCGCTCGTAGGCTCGCTCGGCGAGTGCGTCGACTGCGTTCGCCCGACACCCCTCGATCTCGGCGCTCATCGCGCCTCACCGACGATCATCGGTCATCACCGGCGTTCGTCCTCTGGGCGTGCTGCGCCCGTGTCGAACAGTCGATTGTGTGCATACCAATCTGTGGAGCTACACGGGCAAAACAAGGGACGGTTCGAATCGGATCGATGGGTTGTGTATACGATTCGCCCACGGCCAGCAGGCTCATCTATGTTTGCACCTTATCGGAGAGTGTATGACCGAGACAACAATCCCGGAAAAAAACGCCCCGAAGTGTGCCGTCTGTAGCGATCGCGTCGTCGACTACCCCACCAATCGCGTCATCGCAACCGCGACCGAGGACGGCGAAGTCGAGTACAAACTCTTCTGTGGCCCCAGTTGCGAGTCGTCCTACCATACGTAGTGTCGACCGCGCCACTGGCTCTGCCGATGGTTCCATCCTGTGAGCACCGGCTGCCGAATCGACCACCGACTGCCGAGTCGACCATCGAGACGAGTCTCCTACCGATAGCCGAACCACTCAGACGAATTTGAAGAAAGGCTATCAGGACAGGGGTCTATGGTAGCATATGTCCACTGACACGGACCTCGTGGTTATCGGTGCGGGACCCGGCGGCTACACGGCGGCGATCCGCGGCGCACAGAAGGGGCTCAATGTCGTCCTCGTCGAACGCGAAACGGTCGGCGGCGTCTGCCTCAACCACGGCTGTATCCCCGCCAAGGCGTTGATCCACGCCGCTGGCTTCCAGCGGGACATCGACCACTGGAACGAACTCGGCGTCGAGACCGGCCCCGTCGACGTCGACTACGGGGCCATCCAGGACTGGAAAGACGAGGTGATCGACACGCTCGACGGGCAGGTTCTCGACAGTCTGGAGCACTACGGCGTCGAATTTATAAGAGGAACCGCTCAGTTCGAGGACTCCACCACCATCCACGTCGACGGCAACACCGACCGAACCATCGCCTTCGACCATGCGATCATCGCCACCGGCTCCCAGCCGATCGAGATCCCCGGCCTCGAATACAGCCAGGACCGCGTCATCTCCTCGCGGGAGATCCTGCAGGTCGACGAGGTTCCCGACGAGATCGTCGTCGTCGGTGGCGGCTACATCGGGATGGAGGCCGTGACCAAGTTCTCGAAGTTCGGCGCACGCGTCAAGATCGTCGAGGCACTGGACCGGGTGCTCTCGGAGTTCGAAGAGGAGATCGTCGACTCGATCCAGGAGACAAGCGAGATGTACAGCGACGACATCTACACCTCGACGCTGGCCCAAGGCGTCGAGTACGCCGAGGACGGGACTCCCGAGCTGCTCGCCGAGAAGGACGGCGACGAGCTCCGCCTGTCGGGCGACTACATCGTCGTCGCCGCTGGCCGGGAACCGAACTCGGCCTACGACCGACTGGAATTGGACAACACCGACGTCGACCTGTCCGAGAACGGCTTCATTGCGGTCGACGACCAGTGCCGAACGACCGCCGACAATATCCTCGCGGTCGGCGACGCCGCCGGGCCGCCGTACTTGGCCCACGTCGCCTACCACGAGGGGAAGGTCGCCGCCGCGGTCGCCGCCGGCGAGGATCGGGCCGTCGACACCGAGTACATGCCGACGGTGATGTACACCGATCCGGAGGTCGCCACCGTCGGGCTCTCGGAGGTCGAAGCGACCGAGCAGTACGACGAGGTGTTGGTCGGTCAGGTGCCGATGAGTGCCTCCGGGCGTGCGCTGACGATGGACAAAACCGCGGGCTATCTCAAGGTGATCGCCGACGCGGACGAACAACTCCTCGGCGTACGGATCGTCGGCGAGCGAGCCTCGGATACGATCGCGGAGGCGACCCTCGCCTTAGAGATGGACGCTTCGCTGGACGACATCACAACGACGCTTCATGCTCATCCGACGTTCCCAGAAAACCTCGTTGAGGCCGCTGAGGCCGCGAAAAACGAAGCGATTCACACGCACTGAAACGGGCTTTTAACGGATCTCTTCGGCGACTTCGATCGCGTCGTCGACACTCCCGTCGACAACGACACCGGTCGTCACCTCGTCGTCGGTCCAGAAGACGACACTCCGGTCGTCGCGTTCGACTGCGGTCGCGTCCTCACCGTCGACGGTCACGCTCTCCCCGTCCTCAACATCGCCCAGACGGTCTTCCGCGCCGGTCGCGGTGATGAGCTGGACTTCGCCGTCGTCGGTCGTGTACTCCTGGATCACGGCCTGCCCGTCGGCGGAACTGAACTCGGTTGCCTCCTCGAACTCGCCGTCGTCGTACGCCGGCACGTCGAGATCGGTCGAGGCTTCCAGTTCGTCGAAGGTGTCGTAGGTTTCAGTCATCGTCACCTCGACCCGGTCTTCCGGCGGTTCGAAGGTGCTCTCGTGAATACTCACGTCGAACTGCTGGTCGGTCACCTCGACGGTCGTCTCTTTGTCCCCGTCGGTAGTCTCGACCTGCAACACCCGCGAGTCCTCGGTCGACACCCAGACCGTCGACTCGACGTCCTCGAACTTCTCGTCAGCGTCGTCGGTCGGCGTCAGTTCGACGACGTAGGCTTCCTCGCCGTTGATCTCGGTTGTGTCGACCAACTCGGCGTCGACGTCCTCATCCGGAACGAAATCGTCCGGCTGCTCGTGGTCGTCATACTCCCCGTCGGCCGGGATTTCACGCGCAAAGGATTCCTCCTCGCCGACGGCCCAGACAACCGACCCGTTCGAGCCGACCTCCGAGGTCGTATCGTCTTTCTCGATGACGAATCTGAATTGGTCAGGCTCTTCGAACGCGAAGTCGACGGTCGCCTCCTTCGTTTCGCTGTCGTTGGTTACGGTGACTTCGGCCGTTCCGGTTACGGTCTCGGCGTCGTCGTATCGCTGTTCGACATCGTCAAGGATCTCGTCGCCGGAGGGCTGGTCCATCTGGGCTACGCCCGGCAGCCCGGTCGCCGCGCCAGCGGCCACCAGCCCGATTCCGACGATTGCTATCAGCAGCACCGCCTGTCGACTGGAGCCGGATAGTCGCATTGTCGACTGTTCGGGCTTGCCGCGTAAGTACGTTTCTCCGGCTTGATACGCGGCGTTCTCGATATCTGCCAGAACCGTCTCTCGTGGTCGGTCAGCCGCGCTCTCGTCACTGAAGTCGAAAGCAACAGGAAGCCAGCACACGAGGTGTCGGTATGACACCTGAAGCCGAGCAGACGCAGGCGGTCAGCGTCGTCGTTGACGCCGCCCCCGAGGGCGTCCAGAAGTACACTGCCCGCGTGGCCTGCGACGGGGGCGAGATCGAGTCCGTCGAATCGGGGGCGCTGGAACGCTTTTTCGAGGTCGTCGAGGGCGGCGTCGGCAGCCGGTTCGTCCGCGCGCGAGCCGTCGACATGACCGGCGAAGCCCGCCACATCCAGGAGCCGACGCCGCTGTTCGAGATCCGGTTTACCGAGCCGGTCGAGTTGTCGTCGATTCGGCTCACCTTCGAGACGATCATCGACCACGACGGCGAGACCGTCCCCAACGAATCGCTCCGGTTCGACGCCATCGAGTGACCGAACTCATCGAACTCCTTTTGAGACGCCGACCGAAAAGCGAGGTATGAAGCTACTCGTCGTCGGTGCCGGGGAGATGGGTCGGTGGATCGCCGACACCGTCGACGCGGACGTCGCCTTCACCGATGCCGACTCCGATGTCGCCGCCGATGCCGCCGCCGCCCGGCAGGCCCGCCGGGTCCCAACGACCACCGATGAGGTCTTTGAGGCCGTCTGTCTCGCCGTCCCGATGTCGGCGGTCGACGATGCGGTCGACACCTACGCCCCACTGGCAACCGAGGCGGTCTTCGACGTCTCGGGCGTGATGGCCGACCCCCTCGCCGCGATGGACGCCCACGCTCCCGACCTCGAACGGGCGAGTTTTCATCCGCTCTTTGCCCCACCGCGGGTCCCCGGCAACGTCGCGGTCGTCACCGACGAGGACGGTCCCCGACTGCAGGCGGTCCGCGAGGACATGACCGCGGCCGGAAACACGGTCTTCGAGACGACGCCCACAGAACACGACGCGGCGATGGAAACCGTTCAGGCCAGCGCCCATACCGCCGTCTTGGCCTACGCGCTGGCTGCCGAGTCGGTCCGCGAGGAGTTCGCAACCCCCGTCTCCGCACAGCTCGAAGCGGTGGCGACGACTGTCACTGAGGGCGATCCGGGCGTCTACGCCGAGATCCAGTCGGCCTTCGACGGCGCGGCGGATGTCGCCGAGGCCGCCCGCGAGATCGCCGAGGCTGACGACGAGGCCTTTGCCGAGTTGTATCAGGCAGCCAAAGACAACATGAGCGTCGACGGCCGGGAGCGCCACCAGTGATCGACCGCCAGTCGGTCCGCGACAACGCGAAGTACCTCCAGTCAGTCCGGCCGATCGACCCCGAGGAGATCTGCGAGTATATCGACGGCCAACCCCACCCTGCGGTCGTCAAACAAACCCTCCGCGAGGAGGCCTTCGACCTCGGCCTCGTCGAGCGCGAGGACGGCACCTTCGTGCCGATCGACGAGGAGCCGGTCGACTACCGCCAGTGGGCCCCCGAGGCATTTCCCGAAGCCTACAGTTTCGCCCTCGAAGACCAGTTAGTCGAACGCTACGGCGCGAACTGGCACCGCGGCGAGTCGGGGGAGACGCTTCGAGAGCGCATCACGGGATTAAAAGAAGACTACTTCGCCGGAGCCGATGTCGAGTACGACGAGACCGCCGCCCTCGGCTACGCGATCTACCACCTGCCCGACTACTACGCCGCGGTCGGCTACGTCCTGGAGACGCTCACCGAGCGCGGCCTGCTCGACCGCACTCTGCGCGTCCTGGATGTCGGCGCTGGCTCGGGCGGCCCCGCCCTCGGGCTGCACGACTATCTATTTAAAAACGGTGAGGACGACGAGACGGCACTCGATCCCGAGGCGGCACTGGTCGACTACCACGCCGTCGAGCCGAGCGCGTCGGCCGACGTACTCGAATCGATGCTGGCCGAAACCAGCCTGAACTTCCGGTCGACGATCCACCGGACGACTATCGAGGCGTATCTGGTCGACGAAGCGGGCCCCGACGAGTTCGATCTGATCTGCTTCGGCAACGTGCTCAGCGAACTCGACGATCCCACAGCCGTCGTCGACGCCTCCCTCGACCTGTTGGCCGACGACGGAACTGTCCTCGCGCTTGAACCGGCGGATCTCGAAACCGCCACCGGGCTTCGGGAGATCGAGCGCGCGGTCGCCCCGCCCGACGGCGACGTGACGATCTACGCGCCGACGCTCCGGCTCTGGGACGGCAAGGCCCCCGACGACCGGGGTTGGTCGTTCGACGTTCGGGACGATATCGATGTCCCACCGTTCCAGCGCCGTCTTGAGGAGGGTCAGTCAGCCGACGACGGCAAGGCGGACCAGGATGCGTTTATAAATGTCGACGTCCAGTTCGCCTACAGCCTGCTGCGAACCGACGGCGAGCGTCGCTACCCGTTCCGCGCCAGCCGCAAACGACACGCGCCGCTGTCGACGATGGAGGACCACGTCACCGAGCGGATCAACCTTCTCGCCGTGAAACTCAGCCACAACCTGAGCGACGGCGGCAACCCCCTGTTTCTGGTCGGCGACGGCAGCCAGCAGGTCGACCACTACGCCGTCCTCACCAACGAATCCGGACTTAACCGGGACCTGCAGTCGGCTCCCTACGGGGCGGTCCTGGAGTTCGAGAACGTCTTAGCCCTCTGGAACGACGACGAGGAAGCCTACAATCTGGTCGTCGACGCGGAGACGGTCGTCGACGCGGTGTCGGGCTACTGACTCGCTCGGTGTACCGTGCCGACCCCTGCTCGGTAGTGGCCTCCGCAGACAGCACACAGCGCCCGACAGCCGCAAACAGCAGCAAACAGATGGCTGCGAACCGATGGCGCCGTTTTATATATGGTCCTGAGACGTGTTTGGAGAGATGTATCTAAATAACTGTGTTTCACGGTGTGTATCCTGTTTGTGGCCCCCTCGTCCGTAGCTTCTTAGCCCGTCCACACCCTATGAGAGGTATGTCCACAGCACAAGCGACCTTCGGCGGCGGCTGTTTCTGGTGTATCGAAGCCCCATTTAAAGAACTGGCAGGCGTCCGCGAGGTAACGTCGGGCTATGCTGGCGGCGACACCGCCGACCCGAGCTATCGGGCGGTGTGTTCCGGCAACACGGGCCACGCCGAGGTCGTCCAGATCGAGTACGATCCCGATGTCGTCGAGTACGTCGACCTCCTGGAGGTCCTCTTTACGGTCCACGACCCGACCCAACTCAACCGCCAGGGGCCGGATGTCGGCACCCAGTACCGGTCGGCGATCTTCACCCACAGCGACGACCAGCAGGAGCAGGCCGAGGCGTTCATCCAGGAACTGGAACGCGAGGGCGTTTACGACGACGATATCGTCACCGAGGTCGAACCGCTTGCGACCTTCTACGAGGCCGAGGCCAAACATCAGGACTTCTACGAGCGCAATCCCACCCAGTCGTACTGTTCGTTCCACATCCCGCCGAAACTCGACAAGGTCCGCGAGAAGTTCGAGGATCGACTCAAGGAACAGCCTGTTCACTGAGTAGTCGCTCCGAGATTCCGTCTCAGTCGGCCGTCGACACTGGCTTTTGGCCCGTCGACGCCAGCCGCTTGACGGCCGGCAGCGCGACCAGCGCGATGGCGATCTCCAGCCCGCCGACCACGAGAAAGGCAGTCAGATAGTCGGTCGACGAGCCGACGACCCCACCGATCAGGAACCCCGTCAGGAAGCCAAGACTGCCGAAAACGTTGAAGCCGCCCATCGCTACCCCGCGCTCTGCGGGGTCGACCAGATCGGTCACGAGCGCCATCGTCGCCGGGGCGACGAACGCCCCCGCCACGCCGACCAGCGCCATCAGTCCCATCGCGAGGTCGGCCGTCGGAGCCAGCCCGACAGCGATGATCGTCAGGCCGTAGCCGATCGAGCCGACGACGACCGGGACGAAGCGGCCGATCCGGTCCGACAGCGACCCAAGGGGATACTGCAGGAGGGCAAACGGAAAGAAGAACAGCGCCAGTGCGATACCGACGCCAGCCGCATCGAGTCCGAACACGTCGCCGAAGTAGAACACGCCCACGAGCGAAAAAAAGCCCGCCGTCAGCCGATCGATAAATCCGAATGCGAAGGGAACGCCGAGAGACGGCGTCGACTGAAGCGTCTCGATGGCGGCCCCGAGGCCACGGCGGTCGGCTGCTGACTGCGGTGCCGTCTCGTCGGCCTCGGCGATAGTATCGGAGACCGTCGACGCCAGCACACCCGCAGCCGCCAGTACGGCTCCTCCGGCGTACACCGGACCGACAGGATCGATCGCCGAGAGTTGGCCACCAGCGACCGAGCCCAGAGCGGCTCCGAGCCCGATCGCGATCCCCGCCGCACCCATATTGCGGCCGTTACCCCCCGAAAGATCCATCAGCATCGTAATGCCCAGCGAAAAGGCCCCGATGGTGAACGCGCCGCCGAGTACCCGGACGGCGAGTGCACCCCGGAAGCCGACGCCGAGTGTGGGCAGCGACGCCAACAGGAGGTAGCTGGCCGCGCCGCCGACTGCTCCAGCGACGACCAGCGGGGTGCGTCGACCCAGTGTGTCGCTCGCTGCGCCCCAGACGACGGCGAAGGCGACGAACGCGCCGAACTCGGCGACGAGGAACCACATCCCGGCGCTGATCTCGCCCGGCGCGCCGAGGGCGACGATCAGCCCGTCGAGCCCCGGATACAGCAGCACTTGGGAGACCAGCACGGCCCAGACAACGACCACCAGCCGAAACCGGGGGCTCCCGAGGCGCGTCCCGAGTCGACCGATCGCTGGTCCGTCCATGTCGCTTCTACGACAGTGTACGGGTCGGCGTCTTGAAAAAGGCCGTCTCGTAGCCCTCGTGGCGGGCGACCTGCGGCGGGGTCGTCACCTCGACGGTTACCGATTCCTCACCGGTCACGCCGGGCGCACTGTTGCCGTAGTGGAAGCCGAGTTCCGGATCGAGTCCTGGAGACAGCGATTCCGCCAGCACTGTCTCGCCGCTGGTGTCGTCGACAGTCACATCAAGGCCCATATCCGGGACGACGAACTCGTTGTAGCGGGTCGCCGTTGTTACCGCAAGATACGGATCGGTGCCGAAACGGTCGGCCGTCACGAGGCTCGCTCGGTAGCGGATGTCGTCGGCGACCCCCTCGCCCATCGACGTCCCGCCCAACTCGCGGGCGGTGCCCGTTGGCATCCCGCCCATCGCCATCGGGTCGACCGCGCCCTCGTCGCCCGCCTGGTCGTACTCCTCGAACTCGAGGTTGTTCCGGCCCGCCTCGCTGTACTCGAAGTCGATCTCGACCGTTTCGGGCGCGTCCAGCCGGTTCTCGAAGTCGCCGAACCGGTCGGCGGTGACACTGCCGACAGTCACCGCGGCGGTGTAGCCGCCGTCGCCGTCGAGGTGGTAGTTGTCGCCGTAATGGAAGCCCATCCGCTGGGAAAGCATGGGGTAGATCGTCTCCCGTTCGTCGACATCGTTGCCACCCGTCACGGCGATGTCGACGCTCGAAACGGGGAGGACGACCCCACTCTCGGCGTCCCAGACGTTCGCCATCAGGTGGACCGCGTCGTCGGCCTCGACCTCGAACATCTCCGACTCGTAGCCGCCGTCGTCGCTGCGAAAGACGCGCCAAAAGCGGTGCGGGAAGGTGTACATCAGACTCACGCGCCGCCCGTCGCTGGTGGTACCCATCCCGGCCATCTCCATTGCCTCGGTGTGGGTCGGCCAGTAGATCGCCTCGGGCCGGGGCTCGACCACCGGTGGCTCCCGGCCGTAGGTCGTCTCGGCGGCCGACTCGAAGGCCTCGACACAGCCCGCGGCCGTCGCTGTGAGCCCTGCCGCCGTCGCTGCGAGAAACCGTCGTCTATCCATATTTCTCCTTGGTTACTCAGCCTAATACGGATTCTGATCGGTTTACGCAGAGGGGTAGTCGACCCCTGCTCCGTTCCCGATACGTATTAGTTTGCTACCGACTGTGTCGATACACAACAACTCCGAATGTGGCTCCTCGATGAATTATGGGACCGATATCGTGCTGGCCGCCGAATCCAGTCGGAGCGCCACAGACACAGCGGACCGTGGCATCAGGGTGTGTATATTCCTGCCGTCTCAGTTATTTCCGTTCTGTTGCTACCGCCAGCAGTTGGACTGGTGTTGCTGGTGCGGGGGTTCGGCTTTCGAGCGTCTGTCTCGACAGTCACGGTTGCCGTTCTGTTGCCAGCCGGATGGCTGCTGTATTTTCTGCTTCTCGGTGCTCTGAAGGTTCCGTCGAGCCAGTAGTCGTCGCCTCGCACTGACCCAACAGAGTCGACGCAGCCTGCTCCGGGGCGACAACTCCCGCGCGATCTCGATGAGACACTGCCGTCCACACCGCTTGAGCACTGGGCTTCGTCCTCCCTTCGAGGTGTCGCGGTGGATCGGGAATTAGTTGGGAATTGTTACCATGACATCGGTCCCGTTCATGTTGGTGTCGTACTCGATCGACGCCATCGAAGCATCGACCACCCAGTTGACGATCCAGAGCCCGAGTCCGCTGCCGTGTTCGAGATCCGTCTCCGCCCCGTTGTTCAAGACGGCGAGTTCATGGGTCGGAATCCCCGGTCCGTTGTCGCTGATCGTGACCGTGACATCGTCGTCGGTTTTGGTGAGGGTGACATCGACCGTCGGTGTTGCTGCCGTATTATGCTCGGCCGCGTTCTCGATCAGGTTCTCGATGGCGAGATGGATGGCCGGAATCACGCGAACCTCACACGTCTCGGGGAGATCGGTGGTGAACGAGACATCGGGAAACTCCCCGCGGGAGCTCTCGACGGCGTCCTGTAGCATGATGACGAGGTCGACCTGCGTGGCACTGTGATCCGCTTCGACGAGTTCCTCGATTCCGCGTGCTTTGTTGCTGAGCGAGACGAGGTCTTCGGCTCCAGCCTGTGCTTTCCGTGCGATCTCTCGGTGTCGGCCCTCCAACTCCGACGACAACATTGCGGTACTCCCCTGGACGACCTGCAGTTCGTTGCGGATATTGTGGCGGAGGACCCGCGAGAGCACCTGTCGCATCAGGTCCAGATCCTGTTCCCGTTCGATCTGTCTGGTGATGTCGTTAAACACGACCGTCCGGCCGATTTCGTTGTCGAACGAATCCTCGATCGGCGAGATCGTCACCTCGTAGTGACACGGTTCGCCGTCTTCGGTGATCGAGAGCTGTTGTCTCGTCTCGGCCGTCTCAGCGACCGCCTCAACGATTGTCGGAGACGCTGCGAACACGTCGTCGAACTGCCGACCGACCAGCTCGTCGGTCCCGTCGGCGATCGTCTCGCGTGCCTGTGGGTTGACATCGACGATCTGCTGGTCGTCGTCGAGGACGAAGACGGCGTTTTCCATGCTCTCGACGACCGTTCCGCGGGCAATCGGGAGGATATCAAGCAGGCGGTACCGAAACAGTGCCGTCGCGATCAGCAAACTCGCCGCCGCGTAGCCGAACGGCGAGTAGTCGGCCACGGTCACACCGAAATTAGTCAGCGCGTTCGTCCCCCACGGGATCAGGACGGCGAGAATGACGAGCCCGATCTGTTTGGTGTACACACGATCACTGCCACGAGCCTCCCAGTAGGCCGACAGCAGCCAGTAGGTCCCCACGATCAGAAACAGGTAGGAGGTGGCGATAGTGAAGGGAACGAACGGTCCGAACTCCACGTTGAGAAACGCCATCCCGTCTCTGGTGACGAGCGTCGTCGCCTCGAATGCCGTGTTGCCCGGGTTGAGTGACGGCCAGATGACCTGAATCGCCCAGATAGTCGTGAGAGCCGCGAGTCGACGCCGCCGAAACCACTGTCGACGGTCAGTAAACGACGCCGCCAGCAGAAACAGCGCAATCGGTGCCCCCGCCCGCCCGATCTGTGTAATCATATTCCAGAACAGTTTGGCATCGAGCGTGGTGGCTGACAGTCGGATCCCAGTGCCGATTCCGTATATCGAGGCGAACAGCATGTATACCAGCAACGGCACTGCGGCACGCTTCCCCCGGTTCCGATACACTGGCACGATGATCGCCAGCGTGAGCAGTGCGGTCAGTGCCAGCGGCACTGTGAACGGTGTCATCTGCCAACCCATTGATTTGATACTATATCCAGATGTGAATATATAAAATCAATGAAGGTTGAATATTAGTACAGAATCCGTTCCAATTTGTGATCGTGTCGGTCATCGAACTGCGGGGCCGTGCGGTGATCAGAATCCAACGTGAACCGCACACGCCTCGGGGAGATCGGTGGTAAACGAAACAGCTGGGACCCCCCGAACTAATATTCTGTGTAGGCTATTCCGCTGACCAGTGGCCACGTGTTGTTGCACAGTAATCACATCTGCATTTAACATACTGCAAGAGAGATTATTCTTGCCAACTGATACAATGCTCGGGAAGCTTACGCAATACTATGCATCTGGCCGTCGACTACAGGCCGACCGGAGCCGACATCGCGGGCTGTGGTACCAGAACGTGTATGTGCCTGTTGTCGTGATCAGTAGCATCGTGCTTTTTGTGCCGACGGTAGTGACGGTGTATCTTCTCCGGAGCAGTGGCCTGTCGACTGATATCTCCACGACGCTCGCCGTTGGGCTGGCGCTTCCACTCGGGTGGATCCTCTATTACTTACTCCTCGGGGTCAGGGCCAACCGGGACGGCACGTAGTCGACACCGTCCAGACGTTCAAGCAACGAAGCCAGACGGGAGGGCTGTTCACTCGCTCCAGTAGGCCGCGACCGGAGTGGCGGCGAGCCGAGCACGGAGGATCATATAGCCGAGCACTGTCGGGAAGAAGCCAATAATCAACAGCCATCCCTGTGGGGTTGTTAGCACCTGCCAGATCAGCTCTCCACGCAGTGAGGCCACGGTGAACGCTGACGTTTCGAACCCCGTGATCGATCCAATCAACGGCCCAATAACAGTAAAGAAGCTAATAAAGTAAACTGCGATCACCGCAATGATTTCGATTTGTTGTGTTTGCTTCATGGGAAGGAACAAAACAGTTGCAGCGCGTGGCGATTTACAGCTCGGCTTCGATAGCTGTTCCGAGAACTGTCGCCAGTCGTTTCGCGTCTTCTGTGAGGATCGACGTTGTTTGGCTACTTAATTGTCCGTTTCCAAGAACATCAACCTCCAATAAATAAGCGGAGAGTGACTATCGGGTAGCGTACGACAGCAACCCATTTGCACGGTGATCGGCTACGGAGAGTATGGAGCTTCCAGGACCGAACGCCTCACGTCGACGGTTCCTCAAGGCCGCCCTCGCAGTCGGCGGCGCCTCGGCGCTGTCGGCCTGTCTCGACCGGTTCGGCGACGAGCCGATCCCGCAGGGCGTCGACGATCCGGCGAGCCTTCCGGACCGACAGTTCGCGTGGAACGACAGCCTCGCAAGCGACGACGGCGGCAACGTCGTCCTCCCCGAACAGCACCTCTTTTTATACCTAAATTACGACGGCGAATCCGGCGACGGCATCCCGACTGCCGCCGACCGCGAAACGCTGGCAGCCGCGCTCCGAACCATCGAACGCGCCTTCGAATGGAGCAACCACGGCGTGGTCTTCGATCTCGGCTATTCGCCGGCCTACTTCGATCGCTTCGAGGCGTCGCTGCCCGACTCAGTCGACCTCCCGCCGCCCACCCGACTCACGCCGGTCGACACACCCACCCTCGACGAACAGGATGCCCTGCTGCATCTCGCCTCGGATCGTTCGGATGCGCTCATGCGGATCGAAGAGACGCTGTTTGGAACGGGCGAGACGCTCAACGGCGTCGAGGTCGAGGGGCGACTCGGCGCTGTGTTCGCGGTCGACGACCGCCGAACCGGGTTCATCGGGCCGGGACTCCCCGCAGCGAATCAGGGCGTCGGCGGGATTCCCGAAGACGGCCCCGTCCCCGAGGAGTCGCCCCTCTTTATGGGATTCAAGGCCGGATTCGCCGGGAACCAGGCCACCGAGGAGTCCGTGACGATCCAGGAGGGTCCCTTTGCTGGCGGGACGACCAAACACGTCGCCCGGATCCGCCAGCAGCTCGACAAGTGGTACGGCGAAAACAGCCACGACGACATGGTGCAAAAACTGTTCAGCCCGCGGCTCGCCGAGTCAGGGGCGGTCGAGGGCGTCGGAAACAATCTGGGCGACAACAGCGGCATCACCGAGGAAATCTACGAGCGGATCGACGAGACTGCCGACGAGTTCGGACTCGTCGGCCACGCCGAGAAGGCCGCCCGCGGCAACCGTGACGACGAGGGGAACGTTCGGACCCTGCGCCGCCACGTCGAGTCGACCGACAACGAGAATGCCAGCCTCCATTTCCCATCCTATCAGCAGACGATCAGCGAGTTCGAGGCCGTCCAGGAGGCGATGAACGGGACGGATCTCGTCGGCGACCATCCCGAGATCGACCCACGGGTCAAAAACGGGATCTTCCGCTACATCTTCGTCGAAAATCGGGGGAACTTCCTCGTGCCGCCACGCTCGCTGCGGGCGGTTCCGACGCCGACCGGCGAGCTGTCGGGAGCCGAGTAGTCGTTACCGGTTCGATTCGATCGCGCTCGTGATCGCCGCCTCGGTCGCGTCGGTTAGTTGGCCGTTGACAAAGACCGCGGGGGTGCCGGGAATCTCCCGGTTGCTGCCCTCCTCGCGGTTCGCATCAAGCACCGCCTCGTAGGTGTCGTAGGTCGCGTCGCTCAGGGCCCGACAGGGGTCGACGTCCACGTCCTCGGCGAGATCGCCGACGACCTGCCAGCTGTAGTCGTCCTGACTGGCGTAGGCGGCCTCGCTGAACGCGAAGAAGGCCTCGTCGCCGGCGGCCTCCTGGATGCTCCGGGCGGCGTTGGCCACGCGTCCCGACCAGTCGCTGACCGGGATCGGAAAGTCGTAGTGTTCGAAGGCGACCGCGTCGTCGTCGGCGAACTCGTCTTTGAGGGTGCTAAACGCCCCGGTCGCAAACGTCGCGCAGTGGGGGCAGGCGAAATCCTCGAAGACGGCGACCGTGACCGCGGTATCTTCGGGACCGAGACGAGGCTGTGGGAGTTCGCTAACGGCATCGCGTTCGGTCAGCTCACAACTGTGGGAGGTCTGGGCGGCTGGCGGTCCGCCCCCGCCGAGACAGCCCGCGAGCCCGGTTCCGACCGCCACTGCACCCGTCGCGGCGAGATACTGCCGCCGTGTCTGTTTCATATCTTTCCATAGGTGTGACAATATATATGCCCACTGACCTCCCCACTCGTGGCGTCGACACCACTCGAAACGTCCGCCTCCCCTCCAGGACGGCGATAGGACTATGAGGCATGTCGACAGATAGCAGTGTATGCCGACAGTCACGTTTCGCGGCCGGGAAATCGAGTGCAAGGAAGGCGAAACGCTCCGGAACGTGCTCAAACGGGCCGGGCTCTCGCCGCACAACGGGAAGACGAAGACGTTCAACTGCAAGGGGTTTGCCTCCTGTGGCACCTGTGCGGTCGCCGTCGACGGCGAGGTCAGCGACGTGGGTATCCGCGAGAAGGCCCGACTGCTCGCCCCGCCACACCACCCGAACTACGACCTGCGGCTCTCCTGTCAGACGAAAGTGATGGGCGACGTCGAGGTCGAGAAGTATCCGGGCAACTGGGGAACGAAGATCGCCAAGGGAGCACTGCCGCCAGTCGACGAGGCTGATGACGGCGAGGATTCGGAAGCGAGCGAGGCAGCCGCCGACTGAGCGTTGACGGGTAGGTCAGTCTCTGATTCCTATTTTTAATTACAGTGTTGATGAAGGGGGGAGAGAGTGAGTCCTCTCTCCGATAAATGTCTGGCAGAATTGGGCTGTCGAATCCGTCAGCTGTCCCGGTAATTTGAATACTGTCTGTTAACTTGAATAGACAACACATGGGATCCAAACAGGAGGCAATAGAATATTTATTGGCTATAAGAGAACACTACAACGATTATCACGAGCACAAAGAGAAATCCGCTTGGGCTGCCGTTGTTCTGTACGTCTTGTTTGCTGGAACTTTGTTACCTATTCAGTTACGTGGCCCGGATACAGTTTGGTACGATGCTGTATACACGGTCTTTATATTAGTCGTGGCGACTGTCGTGTTTTTGTATGCGAGAAATCAGTTCGATCTCAAAAATGAAGGTCGGGTATACGTCGCAGCCTCTATGCAACTATTGTTAGATCTCATGGCTATGGACGAAGACGAGTTCGATTCTACAGAGTTCTTTCAAACCCCTACAGAGACGGGAGATGCATACTACGATTCGGACGAAATACTGCCAAGACGTCTAACCGAGAGAGCTGATACGTTCAGAAGGACAGGCACACGATTCAGACCCTCAGACATTTCAAGATTTTTGTGTTACGTGTTGGTTTTTATAATGACTATCGGTCTTCTCGCTGCTAGATTTGTTTTATAACTCTCGTAATTGACCCAAGCGTGTACACACGGTTCGATTTATTTGTCGGTAGCGAACTCTCGTGGAAACACCAAGAATTGCCGAACTCAGACTCTCAGTACAGCAATGCGTCGTCGCCATCGATCATATACAAGCTCCGGGCGGCGATGTTGACCGCGTGGTCGCCGACCCGCTCGATATCACGAACAGTCAGCAGGCCGCGGGAGGCGGCCGTCCGGGCGGTCTCGCGATCGTCGTCGGTCCCCGAGAGCAGCGAGCGGATGAGCCGCTGGGTGGCTCGATCACAGTCGGCATCCAGTTGGTCGTCCCGTGCGGCGACCGCCCGGCAGGCCGCCGGATCGGCCGCTTCGTAGGCCTCGACCGCCGCTTCGACCATCGCCGCCGCGTCGCCGCCGAGGGTTTCGACGTCGATGGCGGGATGAATGCCTTCGTGTCCGGCTTGGGTCCGATCTGCGAGGTTCGTCGCCAGATCGCCGATGCGTTCGAGATCGGTGATGATCTTAAACGAGGCCGCGATAAACCGGAGGTCCGAGGCGACCGGCTGCTGGAGGGCGATCAGGTCGGTACACTGGCGTTCGAGTTCGAGATACCGCTCGTTGATCTCGCTGTCGCCGTCGACCACCTCGTCGGCGAGCCAGCGGTCGCCGGTCGCGGCTGCGGTGAGGGCCTCTTCATAGCGGTCGACGACCAACTCGGCAAGCAGGACGACCTCGGTGTTGAGCCACGCCAGCCGCTCCTGATACTCGCTGCGGGACATCGACCTACCCGAACTTGCCGGTGATGTACTCCTCGACGCGCTCGTGGTCGGGGTTCTCGAAGACCTTCTGGGTGTCGTCGAACTCCACGAGTTCGCCGCCGGTGAGGAACACCGCCGTTTTGTCGGAGATCCGGGCGGCCTGCTGCATATTGTGAGTCACGATGACGACGGTGTACTCCTCGGCCAGCTCGCTGATGAGGTCTTCGACCTTGGCGGTCGCGATCGGATCGAGCGCGCTTGCGGGTTCGTCCATCAGAATAACCTCCGGATCGGGTGCGATAGCGCGGGCGATACAGAGCCGCTGCTGTTGGCCACCGGAGAGTTCGAGCCCCGACTGGTCGAGTTTCCCTTCGACTTCGTCCCACAGCGCCGCCCCGCGGAGGGCCTCCTTGATGATCTCGTCGGTGACTTCCTGATCCTGGACGCGGAGCCCGTAGGCAACGTTGTCGTAGATCGACTTGGGGAAGGGGTTGGGTTTCTGGAATACCATGCCGATCTTTCGCCGGAGGGCGACGGGATCGACCTGCTCACCGTAGATATCGGTGTCGTGAAACCGGAGTTCGCCGTCGACCTCGCAGGCAGGGATCTGGTCGTTCATCCGGTTGAGGCATCGCAAAAAAGTCGATTTGCCACAGCCCGAGGGGCCGATGATCGCGGTGACCTTGTGTTCAGGGATTTCGATCGAGACGTCGGTGATCGCCTGCTCGGCCCCGTAGTAGACGTCGAGATCGGTCGACGAGATGACGGTGGTGTCGGGGGCGGCGCTCCGGCCGGTTTCGCTGCTTGATACCTCGGTCGTAATGAGTGAGTCGGACTGTTGGGTTGCCATAGGGAGTAGGGCCGACGGGGCGGTTCGTCGGCTACTGCTACCACGAGCGGTGTTAAAGGGACTGCTAAGAGCGGTATAGTCTGTTGGGGAGTTCACAATAGCACTATATAGACCGTTGGCGGTCGAACCGAGCGGTAAGTAGGAGTACAGAAGCCAGGAGAGGCTCCAGAGATGGGGAGGAACAGAGAAGATAGAGGTCGACCGCATCAGAGACGTTCGCTACAGGAACCGTTGCCGGAGGGTCGAAAGCCAGTCTTACTCAGCCTTTGTGCTATTGATCTCGTACCGGTTGCGGATGAGGATCGCCGTCGCGTTCATGATGAGCATCAACACCAGCAGGACGATCGCGGCAGCGGCCACGACGCCGGTTCGGTACTCCGGTTTCGCGTTGCCAGCGGCTGCGAAGATCTGGAGCGGGAGCGCCGTCGCCCCGGAGAACAGCCCATCGGGCGGCGAGAACCGCGTCGTCGCCACGCCGATCATCACCAGCGGGGCCGTCTCGCCGATCGCCCGACCGAGTGCGAGGATCGTCCCGGTGAGAATCCCCGGCACGGCCTCCGGAAGGACGACGTTTTTGAGCGTCTGCCACCGGCTGGCACCCATTCCGTAGGAGCCCTGCCGGTAGGCGTCGGGCACCGACCGGAGTGCCTCCTGCGCGGCCACGATGACGATCGGGAGGCTCAACAGGCCGAGGGTTGCTGCCGCGGCGAGCAGGATTCCCGGCTGGAGGCCGAACACCTGTCGGAACAGTGCCAATCCGAGCAGCCCGTAGACGACCGACGGGACCCCCGCGAGGTTCGAGATGTTGACGTCGAGGGCCGTCGCCAGCCGCCCGCGCCAGCCGGTCGAGGGGGCGTACTCTTCGAGATAGATCGCTGCGCCGATCCCGACGGGGAACGACAGCAAGCCCATCAGGCCGACGATCATGATCGAGCCGATGATCTGCGGGTAGACACCAGCCTGCTCGGCCTGGACGGACGACCAGCTCTCCAGTAGGAGCGTCGGCGTCAGCCAGCTTTCGAGACCGGTGATCCCAAGCAGGGATTCCAGTGTTGCCCCGAGGACGATCCCACCGACGAGTACCACCGGCCCGAGCAGACCGATACGACCGGACTCGGCGTTACGGAGGGTGTCGACGTAGACGAAGACGACGGGAGCGACGAAGCCAGAGCCGAGGACGACCCACAGCGAGGGGTTCTGACCCAGCGCGAGCGCTCCGCCGAGACCGGCGAGTGCCGCCGCGACGACGGCTCCGGCAGTCCCGAGGGCGGCTCGTCGACCCCAGCGGCGGTCGGCGAGGACGCCGACGGCGAGCGCAATCGGGAGGGTGACGATGAACAGGTAGGCCACCCAGTCAATGAGCGTCGTGAAAACCGGAGCGAGCACGCTATAGAGGAGGAACCCAGCGCCGATACCGAGGATGACCGACACCGGAATCGCTGGCCCGGTCAGGTGGGATTCGCCGTACGTTTTGGCGTGTCCGACCACTGCCAGTGGGGGAAGGGTCCCGAACAGCAGAAATAGAAGCACATCGTGGGGTCCGAGTGCGGCCGGAACCGCATACACCAGCAGGCTCAGAACTAGCGTCCCGAAGACGACGGCGAACGCCCTGGCGTTGACCGCGGCCACCGCGGGCCGTCGACGGATGTACAGTGTGTAGGCGCTGACCGGCAACACGAGCGTCGCGAAGTAGAGCAGATACCACGACGGCGCGGCCGCGGTCAGGCCGAGGGCGTCCAGCGAGATGTAGACGAACAGCGCGCCGAGGGCGGCCAGTCCGATCAGCGTCGACCCCGCCAGCAGGCCCTCGAACAGTTGGCCTTTGAACCGCCGCCACCGGAGGCTGCGGCCGCCTTCCAGGGTGTCGTCCATGTCGACGGCCATTAGCTGTACTCCTCCCGGAAGCGTCGGCGAACGAGTTCGGCAAGTAGGTTCATGACCAGTGTAATAACGAACAGCGTCATTCCGAGGGCGAACATCGACTCGAAGACCGCCCCACTCCGGGATTCGGCCCCGGCGATCTGGACCATCGCCGCGGTGATGGTCTGGGAGGAGTCCGCGAGGTTCCGGAGGATGTCCGGGAAGTACGGCATCCGGGGGCTCATCCCGGCGGCAATGGTGACCGCCATCGTCTCACCGATCGCACGCGAAAGCGCCAACACGTACGAGGAGACGATCCCCGAGGTCGCGGCGGGAACGACGACTTTCGTCGAGACGTCGAACTTGGTCGAGCCCAACCCGTAGGCCGCGTTGCGGAGCGTATCCGGCACCGCGCTGATGGCGTCCTCGCTGATTGACGACACCATCGGGATGATCATGATCCCGACGACGACGCTCGCCGACAGGACGTTGAACGTCTGCAGCGAGGGGATGACCAGTGTAAACTCCGGAAGAACGGGAATCCCTGCCGGAACCACTGGAACCGACAGCGGGAGCGGGCCATCCAACAGCGGGGTGAGGTACACGAGCGCGAAGTAGCCGTAGATGACCGTCGGCACACCGGCCAGGATTTCGAGGCCGGGTTTGAGGATCGATCTGGCTTTCGGGCTGGCGTACTCGCTGAGGTAGATCGCCGCGGCCAGACCGACCGGGAGGGCGATCAGTGCCGAGACGAACGTGATGATCAGTGTTCCACTAATGAGTGGGAGGACGCCGTAGTCGGCGGCCCCGATCAGCGGGCTCCAGTCAGTGCCCGTGATGTAGGACACGAACGACACCTCACTGAAGAAGATCAGCGTCTGTCCCGACAACGAGAGGATGATGCCGAGGGTCACCAGCAGGGTCAGCACGCCGCAGCCTGCGAGGAGATAGCCGTACAGTTTCTCCTTTTTGACTGCAAGGCCGTCCCGCTGGAGTGTCGGCGTCGGTTGGTTGTTGCTCATTCGAGTTGTGGTGGTATTTTGGGACGAATATAAATAGCGGAATCAGTTCGGGGACTACTCGCCGGAGCCAGCGTACTCTTCGAGGGTGCTCAGGTTCTCGTCGACGAGCTCGTCGGAGGCCGGAACGTAGCCGATTTGGTTCGCAATGAGTTCGGTGTCGTCGGTCTGGTTGATGTAGAACCGGACGAACTCCTGGAGGACCGCTCGCTCTTCAAGTCGGTTACTGTTCGCGTAGAAGAACAGCGGTCGGGCAAGCGGGTAGTCGCCGCTCGACGCGTTGTCGAGACTCGGTTCGACCGGCGTCCCGTCGGTGGTCTCGGCCAGCGGAAGGGCGGTCGTCTCTTCGGGGTTGTTCGTGTAGTAGGCGAACGGCAGGTAGCCCATCGCGTACGGATTGCCCTCGACACCGGAGGCGATCTGGTCGTCCTCCTCGGTACCTTCGAAGTCGTCACGGATCCGACCGGCCTCGCCGAGGATCGTCTCGGTGAAGTAGTCGAACGTTCCGGAGGTCGACGCCGGGCCGTAGAGGTCGATCGGCTCGTCGGGCCACTCGGAGTTGACATCCGACCACTGTTCGGGGGAGTTGTCAGGTGTCCAAATCTGTTCGAGTTCGTCGTAGGTGATCGACTCGAGGAAACTGTTTTCGTTGTTTACGACGATAGTCAGGGCGTCCTGTGCGACCTGGAACTCGACCGCCTCGAAGCCGTTGTCCTGGCACCGCTGGGCTTCCTCCTCGGTGATCGAGCGGCTCGCGTTGTTGACATCCGAGTCGCCGGGAATGAACACGTTCTCGAAGCCGCCGGAGCTGCCGTCCCGGCTGATGTCGAAGGAGACATCGGAGTTTTCCTCTTGGAACAGTTCGCTCACGGCGGTCGCGATCGGGTACACCGTACTACTTCCCGAAACCCGGAGGTTACCCGACAGGCCATCCGAGGATTCGCCGGAGGTACAGCCAGCGAGGGTCACGGCCCCGGCACCTGCAATGCTCGTCAGTGCGGCTCGGCGTGTCACGTTGGGTTCGTCGACCGTCCGATTTGAACTCATCACCTGTTTGTGGTGGCAGATCGCATAAAAAGAGTGCTATTAGATATATACTTCTCTCCAGTTCGATATGTACTCCGCAGTAGTAGCACATAATCTATATAGTTCTAACCATGTTATAGTATGTCATGGAGAAGATATTCTTACAAAATAGATTATATTCGCCTTTTCGACGCTCTCGAACCTCATCTCGGGGGTATGTGGATGAGTTCACAACTACATATATGCGTACATTTATCACTGATCTCTCGTGAGTGTATGGTATGGAGACGCGGAAAGTCCAAGTGACCGGTGGGTCGACCTACACCGTCTCGATTCCGAAATCGTGGGCCAACGACAACGGGGTGAGCGCGGGGAGCACCGTCGAGTTCTACCCCGAGGGCGATTCGCTGTTTATGACACCGGCCGGTGATGACGACCGGACCGAAGGGACGCTAGATATCACGAATCTGGAGGGAACCGAACTGATTCGCGCGGTGACGACGATGTACGTCAGCGGCTTCGACATCATCCGGCTCGAAAGCGGCCGGATCACCAACGACCAGCGGCGGACGATCCGGGAGGCGACCCAGAGTCTCGTCGGCCTCGAAGTCCTCGAAGAGACTAAAGGCGAGATCGTCATTCGTGACCTCTTGGATTCTTCCGAACTCTCGATCCACAACGCGGTCACCCGGATGCGACTCATCGCCGCCTCAATGCTGGAAGACGCCCTGCTTGCGCTGCGGGATCTCGATCGGGATCTGGCCGCGGACGTGATCCAGCGCGACGACGACGTCGACCGGCTCTGGATGGTCGTCTCCAGGATCTTCCGGGCCACCCTCCGGACCCCGAAAGCCACCGAGGAACTGGGGCTGCCGCGAGAGGTCTGTTTCGACTACCATTCGAGTGCCCGCCAGCTGGAGCGGATCGGCGACCACGCGACCAAGATCGCCCACATCTCCCTCGACATTGAACAGGAGGTCCCCGAAGAGGCGCTGGACGCCATCGACGAGCTTCATTCGGAGGTCGTCACCGTCATCGACGGCGGGATGGACGCGCTGTTTACCGACGACAGCGAGGAGTCCACCCGGCTGGCAAACGACGTTCGGGAGCGCGTCCGCGACGTCGACGCGACCGCCCGCGGGATCGACGAACTGCTCCGGGAACTCGACCCGGCCCGCGCCCAACTGGTCGGCCGGATCGTCGACTCGGTCTCGCGTACCGCCGACTACGGCGGCAACATCGCCGAAACCGCCCTCCAGAAGGCCGCACCCACTCCCGGTTCGGCGTCGAACCGCGAGTGAGCCGGTCGACAGCCGCACCACCCTTGATCACTCACTCGGCGCTATCGTCCCACACGCGTTCGCCTAGTCGGCGCTACTGTTCGGCGGCGCTTTCGGCGGGAGATAGAAGTAGACCGTATTTCCCCGGCTGCCGCGGCGCTCGATCTTTAGCTCGCCGCCGAGGGATTCGATACACCACTTCATTACGAACAGGCCGACTCCCGACCCGTGAGAGGTGGCTGTCGTTTCGGTGTACTCGTCGAGCGCCTCGATCTCCATCCGCGGGATCGGCGGCCCCTCGTCTTCGATCCTAATCTCTACCCGCCCGGTGTTCGGCGATTCGTCGATCACGACATCGACGGTCGGCTCGGGGCAGTCGGCATGGACGATCGCGTTCTCGATGGCATGGGTCAGCGCGTGGTCGAAGGCCTCGTCGACCGCGATCCACATCTCGGTTCGCTCCTGGATCTCGATGTGGTCGGCCACGTCGGCGGGTTCAACGCCGTCCACGATTTCGCCCACGACACCGGCCGCCGGACGGCGCTGCCAGGAGGCCCGCTGGCGGGTAATCGTCGACTCGATCTGCTTGACCGATTCGGCGACCCGACACAGATCACTCGCCGCGGTGTCGATCTTTCGGGCGGCGGTTTCAGCGGCCTCTGTCTTAGCAGTGCTCTCGATGTGGCTCGCGAACCCCATAATGACGTTGAGGTCGTTGCGGAGGTTGTGCCGAAGCAGACGGTAAAACAGCCGTACACGGCGGTCGTTGTGTTTGTACTCCGTAATATCGGTGACTTCCCCTAGGACGAGGTTTCGACCGTCGATGGTGATCCGGGTGAGGTGGACCGATACCCAGCGCAACTCGCCGTCGGCACGCTTGATCCGCCACTCGAAGGCCTGTGGCGTTCCTTCGGCAGCCGCCGAGATCCGGCGCTGGGCGGCCTCCTGGGTGTACGAATAGGTGTTAGCACTGATTTCCTCGACGGTCAGTTCCCGCAACTCCGCGGCGGTGTAGCCGTACAGCCCTTCGAGCCGTCGGTTGGCGTCCAGCATCGCTCCCGTCTTCGGGTCGTGGACCACGATCCCGATTTGGAGGTCCTGGAGTTCGTCGGGCAGTGAGACGCCGTCCCGTGCCGGTCGCTGCCTCACGTCTGACATACGTTCGCTACTACTGTGATATCTGTTGTAAAAATAACTATAAGTGGTATATAGCTCTCCATAGCTCGACTGGGTGGCGTTCTTCACCGAGCGAAACGCCGACGGCCGTCGGTTCAGAGCCGGACAACCAGTTCGAGGGCGACCAGCAGCGAGAGTCCGACCACCAGTGTGGTGAGATAGATCAGCGCGACCAGTCCCTCCCGAACTGTCGCCCTGCTCGGGAGCCGCCGACTGATTCCGACATCGGGATCGACCCGGTCGGCGCTCATCGTGACTTCCGCCGGGTCGAGGGCTCCGACCGGTCGACCGTTTCCGTCGGCTCGTCGATTGCCGGGTGGGGCAACTCGGGGGCGTCGACAGCCGCCACATACCAACCGTTACCGCGACCGTGGGCCCGAGTGAGTCTGACGGTCACCTCGCTCCCGGCGGGCAGTCGGGCCAACCTCTCTTCGACTGCCGGACTCTCGCTACCGACAACCTGGTAGGTTCGGTCTGCTGCCGATCTGAGCGTCATCGCCCCGTACCGGTTCTGTTCGACCGTCACTGTACACGATTTGTGCCGTGTCGACGATGCCACCCGCATAGATAACTGTCGGCGCGCGTTTTATGTAAAGCCGACTATGAGTAATACTAATTAGCAACTATTGGTATATATACTATATACTGTGGCCCCGTCGACACGTGACGGTCGTCAATGAGCCATTCGAACCCTACCCGGCGTTCGACAGCCTATTTAAAAGCGTCACAGCCGAGGACTTCGTTAGTGGCTCGTTACCGTTACCGCACTGCGGCGACTGGACGCAGGCCGGACAGCCGTCGGCGCAGCCGCAGTCGTCGATCAGGTCGGCCGTCCGCCCCATCAGCTCGTCGACGATCTCGAAGCCCGCCTCGGTGAGGCCGACGCCGCCGGGGTAGCCGTCGTAGATGAACACGGTCGACCGGTCGGTGTGGGAGTGGTAGGGCGTGGAGATCCCGCCGATGTCGCCGCGGTCGCAGAGCAACAGGAAGGGAAACAGCGAGATCATGCCGTGTTCGGCAGCGTGGATGCCCCCATTGAATTCGTCGTCAGTGTGATCGGCTCGAAGGTCGCTTTCGACCGCTGGCGGAACCGTGAAGTAGAGTGCCTTGGTTCGGAGCGTCGTCTCCGGCAGGTCGAGGGCCTCCTCGCCGATCACGTCGCCCGTTTTGCGGTCCTTGCGCTGGAAGCCGGTAATCTGCTCGGTGACGGTGACGTCAGCGTAGTGGACCGTCGCTTGCTCCTCGCTACCTTCGTCGTACGGGAGCGGTTTCTCGTCCAGATCATCGTTGACCACGATCGATTTGTCCGAGAGCACCTGCGTGTAGTAGTCGGCCCACGTCGGCTGGAGTTCGGCTACATCACGATCGAGATCCAGGATGCTCGCCTCGTAGGTCTGGCCCTGCTGGTGGTAGATCGCCCCGCGGTGGGCGTCCCGCAGGGCATCGTCGAAACCAAGAGTGGCGATCACGTCATTGGAGCGGGCGTCCAGGAGGTCGACCTCCCGATCTCCGACTGTCCGGAGGCTCATTTCGTGTTGGGGGCTGCCGTCGCCGCTGTAGGTCCACCGGAGACCGTCGTTCGTCTGGCGGCGTTCGAGCCGACCCTCGGCTTCCAACTCGGAGACGATCTCGGGGAACGCCTCGCCGAAGACGGCCTCGTCGTCGGTCGACAGCCAGTTTTCGGCCGCCGCGCTGGCGATGTGCTGGGGCAGTAGTTCCCGGTTTTCCGGATCGGAGACCGCCCGTTCGGGGTCGGCCGCGAAGAACTCCTCGGGGTGTTTCATCAGGTACTGGTCCAACTGATCTTCCCCGCCGACGAAGGCGACCAGCGCAGGGTCGGTGCCGCGGCCCGCCCGTCCGGCCTGCTGGCTGGCCGACATTCGGGTGCCGGGATACCCATCCAGGATCACGGCGTCGAGCCCGCCGACGTCGACGCCGAGTTCCAGGGCGTTGGTGCTCCAGATCCCTCGCAGATCGCCGGACTGGAGATCGGCTTCGATCTCGCGGCGGGTCTCGTGTTTGAGGGCCGCCTGGTAGGCCCGAATCTCACCAGCGAGATCGCGCTCGCCGCGCTCGCGGAGTTCCTGGCTGCTTTCGGTGGCGTACTGCTCGGCGGCCTGTCTGGCGCGGGTGAACGCGAGCGTCTGGTACCCCCGCGAGACGAGGTCGACAAACAGCTGCTTGGCCTCGGTATGGCTCGACTTTCGCCTCCCTGACCCGCGGTCCTGCCAGCCGTCGCCGTACTCGGGAGGGTTCCACAGCAGCCAGTGGCGCGGTCCGCGGGCGCTGGTGTCGTCGTCGACCAGTCGGAAGGTCTCTTCGTTGCGGCCGGTGATCCGGCTGGTGTGCTCAACGGGGTTACCGATGGTGGCCGAACAGCAGACGAACTGCGGGCTGCTGTCGAACTGCTCGCAGATCCGGTTGAGGCGTCGCAGCACGAGGGCGACCTGCGTGCCGAAGACGCCACGATAGCTGTGGACCTCGTCGACCACCACGAGTTCGAGTGATGAAAAGAACCATTCCCAGAGCCGGTCGGCGTACGGCAGCAGCGCGTAGTGGAGCATATCCGGGTTTGAGAGGACGACGGTTGGTCTGCGATCCCGCACCGCTCGTTTTTCCGTTTTTGAAAGGCGGCCTGTGTACTGGTCGACCGAGACGCGGCTACCGAAGCCGAGGCCCCGGGCGAGGTCGGTCAGCGACTCCTGTTGGTCCGCAATGAGAGCGTTTTGCGGCCCAAGATAGAGGGTACGACCGCCGTGGTCCATCGCCCGCTCGAAGGCCGGGACGGTGTAGGCAAGGGATTTGCCGCTGGCGGTCTCGGTGGCGATCACGACGTTGTCGCCGTCGCGGATTGCCTCGATAGCGTCGGCTTGGTGTTTATAAAGAGAGTCGACCCCGCGGTCGGCGAGGGCGGATTCGAGGCGGCTTTCGACAGCGAGATCGGTGGTGGTCGACTCGCGGGCGGGCAGGGTTCGGTGGGCGGCGATCTGGCCGTCGTAGTAGGGGCGGCCACGGAGCCAGTCGACCAACTCGTTCACGGGCGTTCTCCGAGGCCAGGAGACATACCGATTGTGGTCATTCGTGGTGTTGGATTACTCGTGACGCAGGGCGTCGATCGGGTCGACGCGGGCGGCGCGCCAGGCGGGATACAGCCCGGCGACGACGCCGACGACGATGCCGACGACGACCGCCAGCACCATCCAGTCTACTGCGAGCGCGAAGCCGACATCGGCATAGCGAGTCGCCCCGAAGCCGACCAGCAGCCCTAGCGGGACGCCCAGCACCGAGCCGAGTGTGCCGAGCAGTCCGGCCTCGATGAGGAACACCCCCATCACGTCACGGTTGCGCGCGCCGACAGCCTTCATGATCCCGATCTCGCGGGTGCGCTCGGTGACGCTGACCAGCATGACGTTGGCGATGCCGATAGCTCCCACAACGAGCGAGATGACGCCGATCCCGGTGACGAAACGCGTGATCTGCTCGATCACGTCGCTGATCGAGTCGACGAAATCGCTGCCCGACCGGGCGACCAACTCGGTGTCCGAGGCCGACAGCTGTCGAGCGTCAGACTCAGCGAGGAACGCCTCGATGGCGGCTTTGGTATCGGGGATCCCCCGCGGATCAGCGACGACGGTCACCTGCGGGTAGGCCCGCTGCCGGACGCCCGCCGAGGGGCTCTCGACCACGGACTCGTAGAAGGGGTCGACCGGCGCATAAATCCGGGGCTGGCGGGCGAACTGACCGACCGGGAGTTCGCCGCGGGTGCCGTTGACGACGCCGGTGACGGTGACCTCGCGCTCCTCTCCATCAGGGAGTACCATGGTCAGCGTCGACCCCGCGGTGAGGTTCTGCGAGAAGGATTCGGCCATGCGCTCGTTGACCACGATCTCGTTTTCGCCCGGCGTGAAGGTCCGCCCCGAGACGACCGAGTTGGGGGTGATGCTGGCGGGCGTCGTCGCGGTCACCTGCTGTCTGGCGAGGGTTTCGTTGCCCTGTCGTACCGACCCCACTTGGACGATGCCGCGCGGTAGGACGGCCTCAACGCCCTCTATCTCACCGAGCCGGTCGACATCAGACTCGGTAAAGACGGGCTGAAAGGCTCGCTCGAACCCCTCTTCGTCCTCGGGCGTACCGAAGACGTAGATGTTCCCAGCGCTGCTGTCGCCGATGTCGCCGACGATCTCGGCCTGGACGCTCGCGCCGAAGGTGGCGAAGGTGATCACCGATGCGATGCCGATGACGACGCCGATCACCGTCAGCGCCGACCGGAGTTTGTGGGCGCGGATCGACCGGACGGCGATCCGGAGCGACTCGCGACTATCCATCGGTTTCCTCCCCAAGTTCCTCGACCTTGCGGATGTGGCCGTCCTCCACGTGGACGATGCGCTCGGCGCACTCGGCGACGTGGCGCTCGTGGGTCACCACAAGGATGGTGTTGCCCGCCGCATGGAGGTCGTCGAAGATGTCCAGGATCGTCGCTCCAGTCTCGGTGTCGACGTTGCCGGTCGGCTCGTCGGCGAGGATCAACGCCGGATCGGGGGCGAGCGCGCGGGCGATGGCGACCCGCTGGCGCTGGCCGCCGCTGAGTTCCGAGGGGACGTGATCAAGCCGGTCGCCAAGCCCAACGTCGTCAAGGAGTTCGCGGGCGCGTTGGCGGCGCTCGGCGCGGCTCCAGCCGTCGAACACCAGCGGCAAGGCGACGTTTTCGACCGCCGTGAGCCGCGGCATGAGATTGAACGTCTGGAAGACGAAGCCGATCTCGGTCCCTCGAATGGCGGCGCGTTCTGCCTCGCTTTCGGCTGACACCTCGTGGCCGTCGACCGTCACCCGACCGGCCGAAGGAGTGTCGAGGCCGCCGACGAGATTTAACAGGGTGCTTTTACCAGAGCCGCTGGGGCCCATGATCGCGGTGTAGGACCCCCGCGGCAGCGAGAGGCTCACGTCGTCGAGGGCGGTGACGGTGGTTCCAGCGGCGTACTGTTTGGTGACGCTTTCGACGACCACGGTCGCATCGGGGTCGGGCGTCGACGTGCCTGCGGTCTCGCTCACAGTTCTCTTTGGGTGTCGTAGAGTAAGAACGTTCGCCGCGTCGGTGGTTTGCCGGGGCCGAACACAACGAAAATAGCCCTGCAGCCGAACCACTGGATAACATGACCGACACAGACCCCGCCGACGAGACACCCACTCACCGCCGCACGCCGGGAAAGGGCGTCACCCCCGAGGCTCGACCCATCGAGCCCAGTGCTCCGGAGGAGTTCGGCCTCGTCCAGCTGTTCTGGGGCGACGGTAAAGGGAAGACGACCGCCGCGATGGGGATGGGCTTTCGCGCCGCGGGCCATGGCTTCCGGGTCCATATGCTCCAGTTCATGAAGGGCGGTGCCGACAGCGTCGAGGACGTCCGCGGCGAGTACAACGCCATCGCCGCGATGCCCGGCTTCTCCTACGAGAACACCGGCCACTACGGCTGGCATGGGATGGCTGACGGCAGCGACGAAACGGACCACCAAACCGACGCCGAGGCTGGCTTCGAGCGCGCCGAAGAACTCGTCGCCGCGGCGGCCGACGCCGACCTCACCGCGCCGCTCGATCTCGACGGGCCACCCGAAGACGGCGTCCATATGCTGATTCTCGACGAACTGCTGTATGCGGCCGACCGGGAACTCGTCGACCCCGAGGCCGTCGTGGAACTGGTCGAAACCAAACCCGACGACCTCGAACTCGTAATTACGGGGAGCCACACTGAACCCGACTACCTGTACGACAGTGCCGATCTCGTCACCCAGATCGGCAAAGAAAAACATCCCATCGACGCCGGACAGCGCGCCCGTCGCGGGACCGAATACTGACTACTGAGATGGCTCGAACGATCCTCGTCGCTGGCACCGCTTCCCACGTCGGCAAGAGCACCGTTGCCGCCGGGCTCTGCCGACTCCTCTCGGACCGCGGCGTGTCGGTCACCCTTTTTAAAGCTCAGAACATGAGCAACAACGCTCGCGCCGTCCCGCGAGCACCAGCAGTTAAAAAAGCCGGCGACGACCAGCCATACGGCGAAATCGGTGTCTCCCAGTACGTCCAAGCCCGTGCGGCCCGCATCGCGCCGACGACCGACCAGAACCCCGTCCTGCTCAAACCACGGGGAAGCGGCGAGTCACAGTTGATCATCGACGGACAGGCGGTTGGCCACTTCGCGGCCGGGAGCTACTACGAGGACCACTGGCACGAGGCTTGCGAAGCCGCCGAAGCAGCCCACGGTCGGCTCGCCGACGCATACGACGTGATCGTCGCCGAAGGGGCGGGGTCGATCGCCGAAATCAACCTCCAGGACCGAGACCTCGCGAACGTCGAGACCGCCCGCTTCGCCGGTGCCGAGATCGTCCTCGTGGGCGACATCGAACGCGGCGGCGTTTTCGCCTCGCTCGTGGGCACGCTCGAACTCATGCCCGAGGACCTCCGCCAGCAGGTCCGCGGCGTCGTTATCACCAAATTCCGCGGCGATCTCTCGCTGCTTGAGTCGGGCCTCGAAGAGTTCGAAGCCCGAAGTGGTGTCGATGTCCTCGGCGTCCTCCCGTACGACGATCCGGGGCTCCCCGAGGAGGACAGCCTCGCGCTCCCCGCGACCGACGAGCGCGCCGTCTTCGGCAATGACGACGGCGTCGACGCCGAACACGCAGTACGGATCGGCGTCCCGCGGCTTCCGCGGGCCTCGAACGTCACCGACCTCGAACCGCTGGCCGCCGAGCCGGGCGTCCGAGTCGCGTATTTGCCGCTGGACGCCGATTTAAAAGGTATCGACGCGGTCGTGATCCCCGGCACGAAAAACACGGTCGACGATCTGCTGGCGATCCAGAGGGCGGGCTTCGACGAGCGACTCCGGGCGTTCGATGGCCCCATCGTCGGGCTCTGCGGCGGCTACCAGATCCTCGGCGAACGAATTTATAACGCCGATATCGAGGGAACAGACGTTCCCGAAGGCAAGTGGACGCTCTCCGGTATCGGCCTGCTGCCGGTCGAAACGACCTTCAGCGAGGAAAAACAGGTCGTCGACACCACCCTCGAACTCGACGGCGTGGGGCCGTTTACGGGAGCTGACGGGCCCGTCTCTGGCTATGAGATCCATATGGGCACTACCGAGCCGACCGAGCCGGTCGAGACGCCGTTCGGCCGCGCTGGAGAGTCGACCGCGGCACTCGGAGCCCGGCGTGGCGAGGTCGTCGGCTGCTATCTCCACGGCCTCTTCGAGAACAGCGATCTGCGGGATTCCTTTATAAATAGCGTGTACGACTCGGCCTGTCGACAGCGGCCCGAGGAGGAGGCCGCTGCGGCCTCACCGTACGACCGGGCCGCGGAACTGCTGGCCGACCACTGTGAGCTCGACTGGCTCGCGGGCGGCACATAGCTCAGTCGGCGTCGACCTCGGCCGCACACCGGTTCGGTCCCAGTTCGAGTTCGATCGCCTCCAGTTCGTCCTCGACTGACTCTTGGCCCCTATTAATCCCGATCACTCGCTCGTAGTTCGGCGGCTTTTCAGGGAGCCGCTCGGTAAGCGCGTCGACGAACGTCTCACGGTCGACTGTCAGTAGCTCCAGACCGGTCCGGAGCAGGCCGACGGTGGTATCGACCGGCTCGCCCGGCGTGATCGGGGTCGTACCGTCGTTGTCGACCGCGAAATGTCCCGGCAGGACGGTTACTGAGTCGGGCTCGGCCAACAGGGTTCGGTGCAGTGAGTCATACAGCAGTTCGGCCCCGGTCGACGCATCGCCGTCGCCGAACTGGAGTTCGGTGCGGCCGAGGGAGTCGACGAAGACCGTATCGCCCGTCAACACGGCCTCGTGGCCGACGAGGTAGCTCACCATCTCGGAGGTGTGGCCCGGCGTTTCGAGGGCCTTGATGTCGACCCCACCGATCGAGACGACCTCGTTGGCCTCGAGGGGGTCGTACTCGTAGTCGACGCCCCGGTCGGTCGCTTCCGCACCGAGGTAGTAAGGCACCGCAAGATCGGCGGCGAGGTCGCGGCCGCCGGAGATGTGGTCGGCGTGGACGTGGGTGTCGAAGACGGCGACGATCTCGCTGTCGAGTGCGTCGGCAGCGGCCTCGAACTCCCCGGTGTGGCGGGTGGCGTCGACGACTGCGGCCTCGCCCCCACTGGCGATGACGTAGCCCAGACAACCCTTGGCGCGGCGCTGGAGTTGGACGACGCTGAACTCGTCGTATTCGATCCGGACGTGATCGTAGACCCCGCTCCACGCCCGCATCCCACCTTCGACGACTGCGACGTTTTCGTAGCCCGCCTCGGCCAACTCCGAAGCGAGGTCGTCGGAGGCCTGGCCTTTCGCGCACATCGTCACGATGGGGTCGTCGGGACCGAGCCCGGTTTCGCCCTCGAAGTCGTCGAGATCGAACTCGTGGAACGGTTTGTAGAAGTAGTGGATCGAGTCGGCAATCCGCCAACTCTCGAAGCTCTCCGGCGGTCGAGTGTCGACGACGACCGTCGGCTCGCCCGAATCCAGCCGGTCGCGGAACTTCTCGGCGGTGAGTGTCTGGTACATACTGTTTCCCTCGCGAGGTGGCCGCAAAAGTCTCACGTCGATTGCGGAGCTGTTCCCGGTATCGCCGAACTAATACTACTCCGACACGACAGGTCGAGTGGATGGAGAAGGCACTCTGGTATCTGCTCGTCGGAACGCGTGGCGGCGAGAACCGCGCACGCATCATCCGTACGATCGACGAGCGGCCGCGAAACGCCAACCAGATCGCCGAGTGCCTCGAGGTCGACTACAACACCGTGAGACACCACCTCGATATGTTACAAGACCACGACGTGATCGAAGCCGGTGGCGACGACTACGGCAAACTCTACTTCCTGACTGACCGCTTCGAACACCATCGCGAGGAGTTCGAACGGGTCCTGGAGGCGATGTAATGCTGGGCCTCATGGAGCCGTGGATGGCGGTCGCAACCCTGTTTTCGGGCGTCAACGTCGTCCTGCTGGGCGCGCTGACGACTGTCTGGGTCCGAAACTACCGGACGTTCGGCTCGGAGCTGACCGCCGGACTGGCAGCCTTCGCTGCAGTCCTCCTGGTCGAGAACGCCGTGGCGATCTACTTTTTTTTCAGCAGCGGAATGCTGTACGCGGGCGCGCCGACTGCCCAGCAGGCCGTTGCCGCGCTCCGTATCCTCCAGACGATCGCGTTGACCTTCCTCACCTACGTCACGGTGAAGTGAGTCGACCGTCACTGCACCCTAAACCACGGTTTTCGGATACGAGCCGCCTTGTTACGGCATACTACGAAATCTAGGGATCGATCATTCAACTATCCGATTGTTCATTCAAAAAATACTTTTTACGTCTCCGGGGCCTACCAGCGGATACGATGCAACAGTCCTTCAAACTCAACGAATCGATCGGCGGCTTCCGAGAGGGAGAGATCCTGGACGTCACCGCGCGGTTCGGCGACTGGCACCAGTACGACCTCGAACTCGAACCCCGGTCGACGGCGCGGTCGACCTCCTCGAAGGTCGTTATTACCGAGTCGAACGCCGGCTTCAGCGAGGCCGAGATCCTGGATCCGACGGCCCGAATCGGCGACTGGCACGAGTACGACCTGAAGTTCACCCCCGTTTCGGGATCGAGCACGCTCCCGTCGGGTGGAATCGTCGAACTCACCGCCGAGCAGCTCGGACAGGTCGCCGACCCGGTTCCGGCAGGCCAATAACTGTTGCGGCGACAGTCACCGGCTAGAAAATATGTGACGGAATCGCATCACAGCGTCCCCGTCGACCGGAATCTTTTAACCCGATAACGCCACACGTATGGATGCAAGCCGAGGTAGCCTAGCCTGGCCAAGGCGGTAGATTCGAAATCTACTGTCCATTCGGACTCGGGAGTTCAAATCTCCCCCTCGGCGCTTCTCGCCGACACAAACATCTTAGCGACGCGTTTCATCGCGCCGCGGACCACTAGTGTCGGCGTGAACGGCAGTCGAGAGATTTGAATCAGGGAGCGAACGCTAGTGAGCGACCGTGGTTCAAATCTCGCCTTGATGCGGTTCAATTATTCAGCGATACTGAACGTCGACACTCGATCCCGTCGACCAGCTCATATCCTCATAAACAGCCACCAACTACCAATCACACATCGAGCGACGCGTTGCCGTCGTCGAGGCCCTGTTGCTGGCTGTGGTCGCCGCCGCGCAGTCGACGCCGCTTTTTATCAAAGGCGGCCTCCAACTTCCCGCGCGCATTGCGGGAGACCAGATAGCCGTCGACGGTCGACTGATCCTGTGGGTGAGCAGCCTTGATCCAGACATGGTCACGGCCGCCGCCGGTCAGCTCGTCGGCCCACGCTTCGGCGGCCCGGCGGCTCTCGAAGCGGCGGGTCGACCCCTCGCGGTTGACCGCCCGGCCGACGTCGCCGTTGCGCTTGCGGGCGGAGGGTTTGATCTCGACGATGTACGCCACAGCGACGCTACAGGCTTATCTGATTTATATATGCGGATTCACTGAAAACCGCACCACTGCTGGCTATTTAAAAACGCGTTCAGTCGTCGGCAACCGGCTGCTCGGGCGGTTTCGCCGCCAAGAGGCGGTCGAGGGCGTCGACCATCGCGTCGACCGACGCGCGAGTGATGTCGGAATCGGAGGCCGCAACCGTCACCGAGTGGTCGCCGCGGGTCATCGCCACCTCGACGGTGACGACGGCGTCGGTGCCGCCGGTGATCGCGTCGACGTGGAACGAATCCAGATCGGCGTTCGCGGCCGGGCCGAGGGCCTCACGGACGGCCTTGACCGCGGCGTCGACCGGGCCCGATCCTGTCCCGGCGGCGACGCGCTCGTCGTCGCCGACCCGGAGTTTGACGCTCGCAGTCGGTACATCGCCGCCGCTGGCGGTCGTCAGCGTCAGCAGTTCGACGAACCGCTCGCGGTCTCGGTCCTGGACGTCCTCGGCGATCGCCAGCAGGTCGGCGTCGGTGACACGCTTGCCGCGCTCGCCGAGGGATTTGACGCGCTCGACGACTTTGGCGAGTTCGTCGTCGGTGACGTCGATTGCGTGTTCGGCCAGTGCGGATTCGACACCCGCGCGTCCGGCGTGTTTGCCGAGGACGAGCCGCCGTTCGCGGCCCACGGTTTCGGGTGGATACGGCTCGTACATCGCCGAATCCTTCAGTGTGCCGTCGGTGTGGATGCCGCTCTCGTGGGTGAAGGTGTTCTGCCCGATGACGGCCTTGTTCGGCGCGAGCGGGATGCCCGTGTTGTGGCTGACGGTGGTCGCCAGCTCGTAGACGGCGGGGAGGTTGAGTGTCTCGATCCCGTAGCTGTGCTGGAGGGCGATGGCGACCTCCTCGATGGCGACGTTGCCCGCGCGTTCGCCGATTCCGTTGACCGTCCCGTGGACGAAATCGGCTCCGGCTTTGAGCCCCGCGTGGGCGTTGGTCATCCCGAAACCGAGGTCGTCGTGGGTGTGGACGCTGGTCGGCCCCAGCTCGGCGAGCTGGGAGACCATCTCGTAGGTATGCTCGGGGCTGGCGTGGCCGACGGTGTCGGCATAACAGAACCGGTCGGCTCCGGCCTCGTGGCCCGCTTCCGCAAGGTCGACGAGGAATTCGGGGTCCGCACGCGAGCCGTCCTCGCCCAGCAGTTCGACCCACAGATCGTGATCCAGCGCGTACTCGACGAGGTCGACCGATTTTGCGATGACCTCCTCGCGGGTCGAGCCGACCTTGGTTTCGATGTGCTTGTCCGACGAGGGGACAACGATGGTGACCCCGTCGACGTTGCAGTCTAAGGCGTGGTCGATGTCGGATCTGATGCCGCGGGCGAAGCTCGTCACGGTGGCATCGAGCCCGAGATCGGTCACGCGGCGGATACACTCGCGTTCGCCCTCGGAGGTACAGGCGCTGCCCGCCTCGATGACGTCCATGCCTGCGTTTTCGAGCGCGTGGGCGATCTCGACTTTCTCGTCGGGGGTCAGCGAGACGCCGGGGGCCTGTTCGCCGTCCCGGAGCGTGGTGTCTAGTAGCTGTACGTCGTCTGCAGGAATCGCCGATTGAGTTGAGTGGTCACTGTACAACTCGGATGTATTGTTTGAATTCACGAATAAGGGTGACTCAGCGGTCGATTTCACGGCCAGCCGGGTTGCCCCGACTTACTCTATCCTCGGTGGAGTCTGCGTGCTCCATTGTACCAATTGTTCACACATACAGGGAAATAAAGCTGCCGTCTCTATCGTCCCGTTTCAGTGGGTGTCGACGGCTCGGACCTATTCGTCGACCAGTTCGATCGTATCGCCCGGCTCGATATCCTCGGCAGCCCCTGCCGGAAGCTCGATGATCGTGTCGGCAGTCCCCCGACCGAGGCCGATCCACGGCCGAAGCCGCTTGACGGCGGTAACTTCGGTGCCGACCAGCCAGACGGCGTCGATCGGGAACGGGACGAATACCATATGTAGATCCTGGTCGTCGGGCGTATCGAACTGAAAAACGAGGGCGTAGTCGTCGGGAATCGATCGCCGAAACATGAGTCCGCGGGCTCGGGACACGAACGAGTCGGCGATCTCGATCTCGGTGGCAACCGTTCGCTCCTCGGGCGAGAGGTCGTCCGGTGGACCACGGCGGTGAACGAGGCGCACAGCGTCGGATTAGTCGGCCACTATTTATTTGTGGGGGTCCCAGCGACGGTATGGAGCGAACGCCCGAGGGAACGCCCGTCGGCGTCGACGACCCCTACGAGATCGCAGGTATCTGCGACCATCTCACCGACGACGGTCGGTGTCGGCTCGCACTCCAACACGCGGGCGTCGACCCTGACTTCGCCGCCGAGCGGGCGGCCGACGACTACGCGTGTCACGTCGGCGAAGACGGCGAGTGGCCCGACTGTCGACACTACCGGTCGACGACGAGTGAGCGAGCATGCGAACGCTGTGGGCTCGAAGAAGTCCGTGTTGCTCACGACGAGCGTCGTCCACTGCTTGAAGAACACCACCTCTCATATCCCGACGGCGAGGGAACGAGCCACGAGATCACGATCTCGTTGTGTCGGTGGTGTCACGCCAAAGTTCACAACTCGTTCGCCCGGGTCGACGACGATGTCGAGCCGGACCCCGAGGCAGTCGCCAAGCGGGAGACACGACGGGCGGCCGAAAACGAAGAACTGAGCTTCGAGTCCGCTCGAGAGCGGTTCGACGAGTAGGCCGCCAGCATCGCCGAGGCTTTCGGCAGAACCGGTATACGATAGCCACTCCCTACTACCGGTATGTCGGACGCTCATCTCGGCCACGTCCATCTGAAAGTCACTGACCTCGACCGCGCGGTCGAATTTTATACTGAACTCCTGGATCTCGATGTCACCGAACGCCACGCAAACTACGCGTTTCTCTCCTTTGGCGACCATCACCACGACCTCGCACTGCAGGCCCACGAGGGAGCCGCTTCGCCACCCCTGCAAAGTACTGGGCTCTACCACATCGCCTTCGAACTCGACTCGCTCGGCGCGTTAGGCGATGCCGACGAGTGGCTCACCGAGCGCGAAATCAGTGTGAGTCCGGTCGACCACGGCATCAGTAAGGCGCTCTACTTCGACGATCCGGATGGCAACGGTGTCGAACTGTATGTCGACACCCGTGAGGCCGACGACGAGCGGTGGAACGGCGAAAACAGCCGGTTCGATCCGGCGAAAATTTAAAAAAGACTGTCGGTCGTGACCGCGCCGACGACGCTGAACACGGCCCCGACGCTCATCACCCGAAAGGTGATGAAATGTCGATCGGGCGTTGGGAGATCGCTGAGGAACAGATCGGGCGCGGTAATCGAAAAGGCGAGCATTGCGACCGAGCCGAAGGCGACGATCATCACCGAGATGAACCGGATCGGAATCCCGACGATGGCGGCCTCTCGTCTCGGATCGCGGTCGTTATCCGCGCCGTACAGCCCCCCGTATCCGATAGCCATGACAGCACTGACGAGAAACAGACTGTGGAAGATGGTCATATTTCGCGCTAACATCCACACCTCTTCGGTGACGACGAACGGCCCGGACAGCAGAAACCCGCCGACGATCTGCTGGGCAGTGTCGGCGAGTTCGTGTTTTCGACGTTCTTTCATGATCGTTTCCTATCGGTTCAGGAGTTTACTTGTTCGGGTCCGATAGCTAACTCATCGTAACGAACGACGGTTTCGGAACCGCCCGCAAGTCACCTATGCTTTTACTTACGAGGTCGAAACGGGGTGTAGAACGCGATGGACGAACGTGAAGCCCTCCGACTGCTCGGCTCTGATCTCCCCCACGCCGGTGACGACGCGGCCGTTGTCGGCTCGACAGCGATCACGACCGATATGCTCCACGAGTCGACCGACTTCCCGTCGGGGACCACTCGGTACACCGCGGGCTGGCGGTCGGTCGCGGCCTCGCTGTCGGATCTCGCGGCGATGGGTGCCGATCCGACCGCCGCCGTAGCCGCCTACGCCGACGAGTCGTTCGTCGACAGCGAGCTGCGGGCGTTCGTCGACGGGGCACGGGCGGTGTGTGAGACCGTCGGTGCGGAGTACGTCGGCGGCGACCTCGATCACCACTCGGAGTTCACGGTGGCGACGACCGCTATCGGTGAGGTCGGCCAGCCGGTCTTCCGATCCGGAGCGAGTGCCGACGAACTGGTCTGTGTCACGGGCACGTTCGGCCGGAGCGCGGCGGCCCTCGCGCTGTTCGACCGCGGCGAGACCGACCGGGCCAATGAGCTGTTTCAGTTCACCCCTCGCATCAAGGCCGGTCGACGGTTGGCTGGAACCGCGACCGCGATGATGGACTCCAGCGACGGACTGGCCCGCTCGCTCCACCAGCTCGCCGAGGCCAGCGACTGCGGCTTCGCGGTCGACCGTGACAGCGTCCCCATCGACGAGGCCGTCGATGCCCTCGATATCGACCGCTGGGAGGCTGTCGTCCATTTCGGCGAGGATTTCGAACTCGTCTGTACGCTGCCCGAGGCGGCACTCTCGACCGTCGAAACCGACGTGCCGATTACCGTCATCGGTCGCGTCACCGACGCCGACGCGGGTGTGACTGTCGACGGCGAACTCCTGCCCGATCGGGGCTACACTCACTGAGCCACCGGCTCAACCTCAGCCCTGTATTTGAATCGGGACCAGCATGAAACACAGCAGACCGATCCCGAACGTCAGGAGCCCGACCAGCAGTCGCGGGAGGCCGATCGAACTCTCGTCGACCGGATCGGCGGGGCCGTTGAATGCGATAACCAGTGCGAACACACCCCAAAACGCCCAGAGGCCGACCGATTGGTTGAGCGATAGCCCCCGAACGTAGTGGAGATAGCCCGCAAGCCCGAACAGCACCGCCGGAACGAGCGCGGCGATCGTCTCCTGCCGCTGGCCGATCATCGCTCGAACCATATGACCGCCGTCGAGCTGACCGACTGGCAGCAGGTTCAGCAGCGTGAAAAACATTCCAACCCAGCCGCCAATGATCACGGGATGCGGGTTGAGTGCTGGATCGCTGTAGCTCGCCTGCTCGCCGAGTAGGGAGGCAATAATATCGAGTAGGGGTGGGTTATTGAAGACGACTGAGGCGCCGGACTGACTCTGTTCGACGATTGCGGCCGGAATTTCTATCGGCCCCAGCGAGAGGCCGATGATCGTGACGACGATAGTCGCGACCAACCCCGCAATCGGTCCGCCGACACCGATATCGAACAGGGCTTTTCGGCTCGGCATCCGTCCGCGCATTCTGATCACCGCACCGAGCGTGCCGAAAAACGAGGGAAACGGGATCACGTAGGGCAACGAGACGTCGACGTTATGATACCGGCCCATCGCATAGTGGCCGAGTTCGTGAGTCAACAGGACGCCCAGCACGGCCGCTGTGAACGGCCATGCTTGTAACAGTACGAGCGGGTCCGAAAGGACCTCGCCGAGTGGCACAAAGTACCAGGCGGTAGCACCGACGAACAGCGTTGACAACACCGTCGTAACGAGAAGCCCGATGTTGGTCCACGGGATGCCACCGCTTTCGTCGTCTTCGACCGGGGCTGCAACGAGTGCCGTCCCCGGACTCCGCTCGGACTGTGCGAGTTTCAGTTCGTAGCCAGCCTCCTGGAACGCCGGCCACAGTTCGTCGAGCAGCCGACGCTCGGGGATCAGCGGCTCGCCGTAGTAGATAATCCGTCCGTCCTGGATCCGAACGTCGGTGAGGCGGTACCACGTCTCGAGGTCGTCGGGACGAGGCACGTCGGCCTCCGAGTCAGCCATCGGTTTCACTACGTGGTCGACGGTGATAAACACCCGCCGTTAGCGCTGGCCTGTCGGGGTGTAGTCGGCGCTGTCGCTCCGGCATTGTGGTCTCGAAGGAGTGTGGTGGGTCGTGGCGGCTGTTACTGCGCCGGTTAGGCGGCGTCTATCGGCTCGACGTACCACGTCGTCGCACCGGTGTAAGACCACGGTTCGATCGAGAGATCGGTCGCCGACTCCTGGAGCCGGACGATCAGCGCGCCGATCTCCTTCGGCGACAGCGCCACATCCTCGGCGATGAACTTACTTTTGAAGTAGCGGTCCCCGGCTGCTGCGCGCTCACGGAGGTACTGTCGGAGGCGTTCGGCCTTCGGGTTCCCGTCGACTGGTTCGTGAGTAGTCTCGGCGGAGGGTGTGGTTGCGCTCATTGTGATCCTCGTCAGCCACTTGTTCACCACATCTGTTATATAAACCAGATCGTTGATCGGAATTCGGCTCGCTTCACCTCTCGAACGATCGTGAACCAACTTAAACTTGCTCGGCTCTAACGTTTCTTAAAACCTTTAGACGTTTTAAATTGGGCGCAGAATTTATATCTCGGGTTTGATCACGGTGAATTATACACCCCTGCTTACACACCAATAGGGGACCTCAGTGGACGAAACGGACCCTGATTGTCGGCGATCGGCGGTAGTTCTCGACAGCGCGCGCGGTCACTCACGCTCGTGGAGCCAGAACTCCTCGTCGGTCGTCGTCTCCTTTTTAAAAATGGGGACCTCGTCTTTGAGCCGGTCGATCCCGTCTTCGACCGTGCGGAACGCCTCTTTACGGTGACCCGCCAGTACGACCACGAAGACGATGTCCTCGCCGTCATTCATAAGGCCGACGCGGTGGTGAAGCAACACCTCGAAGACGCCGTCTCGCCCGGTTAGATCCTGTCTAATCGCCTCGAGTCGATCCTCGGCGACTCCCTCGTACTTCTCGAACGCGAGGTGCTCTGTTCGGGTGTCGTCGGGGCTATCCTTCGCTCGTACGCGGCCGGTGAACGTCGCGATTGCCCCCGATCGCTCGGCCTTCGGCGAGGCTTTGGCCCGCTCGACGAGGGTTTCGAGGGTGATGTGGGGTTCCAGGTCGTCGAGTCGGTCGACGATCGATGCGATATCGAGGGCGTCGGCCGTCGGCGCGCTGGCGACGATCTCCGCCGAGGGTGGAGTTTCAGCATCGCCGATCACCACGGTCGGCAGCCGATGGTGGGCCAACCCTGCAACGAGCGCGTAGTCGTAGTCGGTCGACAGCGAGTCCAGGAGTTCCATCACCGACCGATTCGTGCCGCTGCCAGCCCACCGACCGTCGCCGTCGATACGGAACGTGCCGTCAGCGCTCCCGTTGTCGGTCGCTGCTACCGATTCGGCCGTCTGGTCGACTGTCGCGACCCGCTTGTTGGTAGCTTCAGCCAGTCGGTCGGCGACTGACTCCCTCGCCGACAGACTGCCATCGCCGATGATACAGAGCGTTTGCATGGCTCAAGGGGCGGTCTAGTCGGCCTTTAGTGTTGTAGTCGACCGGGGCCAGTTCTGCGGAGTACGTGCTTGACAACGCTTAAGGTCAACTCGGAGTTAGCCGACAGCAATGAGAGTCGTCATTTCGGTCGGTGGAAGTATTCTCGCTCCGGAGCTCGATTCGAATCGCGTGGCCGCCCACGCCGAGGTTATCGAATCGCTGGCTGCGGAGGACTGTGAGGTCGGCATCGTCGTCGGTGGCGGCGGCGTCGCCCGCGACTACATCTCCGCTGCGCGGGACCTCGATGCAAACGAGGTCCAACTCGACCAGCTCGGGATCGATGTCACCCGGATTAATGCCCGCCTACTTATATCGGCCCTCGGATCGGGCGTGAAACCCACCCCGGCGACCGACTACGATGCCGCGGGCGATGCCCTCCGACGCGGCGATATTTCTGTGATGGGCGGGATCACCCCTGGCCAGACGACCGACGCGGTCGCCGCGGCGTTCGCCGAGTACGTCGGTGCCGATCTCCTCGTCTATGCGACCAGTACCGACGGCGTCTACGACGCCGACCCTGAGGCCGACCCCGAGGCGATCAAGTACACGACGATGTCGCCCTCCGAACTCGTCGATCTCATCGTCCCGATGAGTCGGGATGCGGGGGCGTCGGCACCGGTCGACATTCTGGCGGCCAAACTCATCGAACGGTCGGGGATGCGAACGGTCGTCCTGGATGGCTCGGAGCCCTCGAACGTCGAGTCAGCAGTGCTCCGCGGGGAACATACCGGAACCGACGTTATCCCGCCGGGAAGCAGCGAACCCGCCCACTGGGTCGAGACCGAATGAGCGACGACACCAACGGCTCGCCGCACACGCTCGCGGCCGAAGATGCGGAGTCGACCCATCGGGATTTCTGGGCGGAGACGATCGCCGACGAGATCGAGGCCCGCGAACCTGACGAACCGATCGTCGTCAAGGGCGGCGTCTCACCGTCGGGTGTCGCCCACCTCGGCAACGTCAACGAGATTATGCGGGGCTACTTCGTCGCCGAAGTGCTTCGGGACCGGGGCCACGAGGTCCGGCAGGTGTTCACCAGCGACGACAAGGACCCCCTCCGTAAACTCCCTCGCAAACTGGCCGACGCCGACGGAAACATCGTCGGTCTCGGCGAGGTCGACGCGGGTGCGCTGGGCCGGAACCTCGGCAAGCCCTACACCGATATCCCCGATCCATTTGGCGAGGCCGACTCCTATGCCGCGCACTTCGCGGCCTTGCTTGAGGCCGACGCCGACCGTCTCGGCGTCCCCATCGAGATGCACTCCAACACCGAGCTGTACGCCGATGGCACCTTCGACCCCGTGGTCTCGCACGTCCTCGCGAACGCCGACACGGCCCGCGAAGTCCTGTCCGAATATCAGGCCAAGGTCGACGAGGACTATGTTCCCTTCAACCCGGTCTGCGAGGAGTGCAGCAAACTAACCGAGACGGTCACGAACATCGACCTCGACAGCGAAACTGTCGACTACGTCTGTACGGATATGAAGGTCGGCGACGAGACCATCGACGGCTGCGGCCACGAGGGAACCGCGACGTTCCGCGAGGGCAAACTCCCGTGGCGCTTCGAGTGGCCCGGCCAGTGGCAGGTCCTTGGCGTGGACTTCGAGCCGTTCGGCAAGGACCACGCCGAGGGGTCGTGGCCCTCCGGCGTCGACATCGCCGAAAACGTCCTTGACATCGAGCCGCCAGTGCCGATGGTCTACGAGTGGTTCACGCTCAACGGCGAGGCACTCTCCTCGTCGGCTGGCAACATTGTTACGGTCACCGAACTGCTCGAACTGCTCGAACCGGAAGTCGTCCGCTACTTCTTCGCGCTCGATCCGAAGAAGGCCCGCGACCTCGACCTCTCGCGGCTCGACCAGTTAGTCGACGACTACGATCGATTTGAACGGGCCTACTACGAGGGCGTCGACGACGAGTCGGTGACCGAGTTCGCCGAAGCGGCCTATCCGCGCGTGGTCGACGCAGTGGCCGACGACCAGCCGATCCGGCTCCCCTACACGTTTGCTGCCGTTCTCGGGATGGTTGAGGAACGCGACCTCCGTATCAAACTGGCCCGAGACGAGGGCCACATTCCCGAGGACGCCGACGAGTCGACCATCGAGGCTGCCCTCGCTCGCGTCGAGAAGGCCCGAAACTGGGCCGAGCGGATGGACAACGCCTACAACTATCGACTCCAGACCGACCTACCCGACGTCGAGTTCGATGAGTCGGTCGAAGCGGCGCTTGATTCCTTGGCCGAGGTCGTCGCGGCGGGTCACTCCGGCGAGGAGATCCAGTCGGAGATCTACGATACCGCCCGTGACCACGACATCGAGATCGGCGATCTGTTCGAGGCCGGCTACCGGCTGTTCTTCGACGAGACACAGGGTCCACGGCTCGGGGAGTTCCTCGGCGAGTTGGAAACCGAGTTCGTCGTCGGGCGGCTCCGACGGGAACGCTGATTCGACCGGCCGTTTTTATATACTGATCCGAAAGAACGGGTATGAGCGAGGAGCGGTCACTGACCGAGTTTTCGCCGACTGATGCTGCAGATAGCCAAGCCGACGACAGGAGGGCTAACGACGCTGACGACGCCGAACCCATCGAACCGGTGACAGTCACCTACCGCTGGCGATCGGATGGGGTAGTCTGTGCACAGTGTGGCACCTCGACCGAGAAACAGTGGCGCGACGACGGCGCATTCGTCTGTCCCGACTGCAAACGTTGGGAGTAGCCCGTGATTACCCTGTTTTCAGTCAACGGAACCGCGTCGACCCGCGCTCGAAGCCCGCCGCCAGCGTCGACTCGTCGATCGAGCAGACTGTGGGTCGGCCGTGCGGGCAGGCAAAGGGCTGCTCACACTCGCCCAACCGATCCAGTAGCTGCTCGGCCTCGTCGGTCGTGAGCCGGTCGCCCGCTTTGAGCGAAGGGTGGCAGGCGAGATCCGTCAGCAGTTCGTCGCGCTTGTCGTCGGGCTGCCGGCCAGCGGCGAGCCGGTCCAGCGTCTCGATGAGCGCGTCCGTCTCGGCGACCCGACCGAGCGGGGCCGGAAGCCCCGACACGCGGAGCGTCCCCCCGCCGAACGGTGCGACATCAAAGCCGAGGTCGGCCAGCAGGTCGGCATGGGTCTCGGCCGCCGCCGCGGCCCCCGGCCCGACCGACACCGTCTCCGGTGGATCGAGCGGGGCGGTCGGCACCCCCTCGTCGGTGACCGTCGCCCGGAGTCGCTCGTAGTTCACCCGCTCGTGGGCGGCATGTTGGTCGACTACCAGCAGTTCGTCGCCGTCCTCACAGAGCAGGTAGAGGTCACGAAACGGCCCGATGACACGAACCTCGCCGAAGGGATCGGATCGGTCGACGGCCCGCAACTCGGTTTCGAGATCGGTTGCGGCGGTGTCGGTTCGCCGGATATCGGCGGTCGTCAGCGCCTCCGAGACCGCCCGCTCGACGGTCGTCTCGATCTCCTCGCGGGCAGTCAGTCCGACTTCCTGTTTCGCCGGGTGGACGTTCGGGTCGACCGTCCCGGACGGTGGGGCGACGTCGATCGCGGCGATCGGATACCGGTTGCCGGCGACGACCGACCCGTAGCCACTGATTACCGCACGACGGAGGCCGGTGTCGGTGACTGGGCGGCCGCCGACCGAGACGCGAACGTGCTCCCGAGTCGACCGGGTAACCGATGGATAACAGCAGATCCCACGCACCGTGAGATCGGTGTCGCCGTCAGAGTGGTCGGCTGTTGTCTCGTGGTGGATCGTCGTCGCCCGGCTAGCGGTTCCGGCATCGTAGACGCCGAGCAGAGCGTCTTGCAACCCGCTCCCGCTCGCCGAAAACGTCTCGGTACCGTTGTGGCTCAGCGAAAAGCGGACGTCCGGGCGGGCCAGCCCATACCTGGCTACCAGCTCGCTGATCCGGCCGAACTCGGCGGCCTGCCCGGCCAACGACTCTCGGCGAGCGGGGCGATCGGAGAACAGATCGGTGACGGTGACGGTCGTTCCCTGCGCGCGGCCTGCGTTCGTGACCGTCACGTCGCCGTCCGTAATTCGGAGCTTCGTCCCGACGGCGTCGCCGTCGTTGGTCACGATTTCGAGGGTCGCACAATCCGCGATCGCTGCCAGCGCTTCGCCCCGAAAGCCGAGCGTCGACACGCCTGTCAGGTCGGCCGCCGTTTCGGCTGGGAGTTTACTTGTGGCATGGCGTTCGACGGCGCGTTCGGCGTCAGTCCGGGAGAGTCCACAGCCGTCGTCGGCGACCCGGATTCGCTCGGTGCCGTCGCCTTCGACCGTAATCTCGATACGCTCGGCTCCGGCATCGAGGGCATTGTCCAGGAGTTCGGCGACGACGCGGGCCGGGCGGGTAATCACCTCGCCAGCGGCGATCTGGGCAACCGTCGCCTCGTCGAGTCGGTGGATCGTCGGCGTGGCCATCCGTTGGTCGACCGCAGTCGACCAACCGGTTTAGCCCCTTCGGGGCAGTTGGTTGTCGGTGGTCGTAGGCGGTGACTAACTATTCCCGGAGCTCCGACCGCAGTTCGTCCAGCGTATTGAGCGCCTCCAGCGGCGTCATGCTCGCCACGTCGACCGACCGCAGTGCGACGGCGACCCGGACCATCGACTCCTCGTCGAGTGGGTCGTCGACCGCGGGGTCGGCTGTCCCGCCGAAGAACTCCTCGTTGGGGTACGAGGACCGATCGTCAGCCGCTTCGGCCCCCACGTCGAGTTCCTCCTCGGGATACGAGGGGAGGTCGTTGTCGACTGCGCTGGTTTGCTCGCTCGGGGTATCGGTCGTGGTCCCCGATCCGTCCCGTTCCGTCTCCGACTGTGAATCCGGCCTGCTGTCGGTCGGTGTTTGGTCGACGTTGGCTGTCGGCTGGCCCTCCACCGGACCACTCTCCGCTTGGCTGCCGTCGGCCGACTCGACGACCGAACGCGCGCGGTCGACGACTGTCTCGGGGACGCCAGCCATCCGGGCGACTTCGATCCCGTAGGAGGCCGAGGAGGCACCCGGCGCGATCCGATGAAGGAAGGTGATCTCCTCGCCCTCGCGGGTGGCCGCGAAGTGGCGGTTGACGACACCCTCCCGCTCGTCGGCCAGCGCGGTAAGTCCGTGGTAGTGGGTCGCAAACAGCGTTGTCGCGCCCAGTTCGTCGTGGATGAACTCGGTGGTTGCTTGGGCGATCGCCAGCCCGTCGGCGGTGCTTGTCCCGCGGCCGACCTCGTCGAGCAGGACGAGGGAGTCCTCGCTCGCGTCGTGGAGGATTTCGGTGAGTTCGCTCATCTCTCGCATAAACGTCGACTGGCCCCCGGCGATGTCGTCGCTCGCGCCCACACGAGTGAAGATCCGGTCGAGCACCGGCAGTTCGGCGGCCTCCGCAGGGACGAAACTGCCGATCTGAGCCAGCAGGCAGGTGAGCGCGACCTGCCGCATATACGTCGACTTCCCGCTCATGTTGGGGCCGGTGATGATCGCTACCTCGCCTGCCGAGAGGTCCGCGTCGTTCGGGACGAAGGAGTCCTGGGTCGTTTCGACGACTGGATGCCGACCGCCTTCGATGCTGATACCGCCAGCCTCTACCGATCGATCGTGGAACTCCGGCCGGATGTAGTCGCCCTCGGCGGCGACCGTCGCCAGCGAACAGACGGCATCGAGTTCGGCGATGGCGGTCGCCAGCGCCTGGATCCGTTCGGTTTCGGCGGCGACCTCGGTTCGGACCTCGCAGAACAGCTCGTATTCGAGGCTGTCGGCGCGCTCGGCGGCCCCGAAGATCTCGTTTTCGCGCTCCTTGAGTTCGGGCGTGTAGAATCGCTCGGTGTTTTTGAGCGTCTGGCGGCGCGTGTAGTCGTCGGGGACCCTGTCGAGGTTCGGGTTCGTGACCTCGATATAGTAGCCGTGGACCTGGTTGTGGCCGACCGACAGCGAATCGATCCCGGTCCGCTCGCGTTCGGCCGCCTCCAGCTCGGCGACCCACTGTCTTCCCTCGCGTTCGGTGGTTCGCAGTTCGTCGAGATCTGCATCGAAACTCGGCTTGATGACGCCGCCTTCGGTGAGTTCTGTCGGCGGCTCGTCGACGATCGCGCTGTCGATGAGGTCGGCGACCTCCTCGAGCGGGTCGAGCCGCTCGCGGTAGGGAGCGAGCGCGTCGATCCCGTCGAGCGTCGCGATGAGTTCGGGGACGACCGACAGCGTCGCCTGGAGCGACCGGAGATCTCGCGCGTTGGCTCGGCCACGAGAGACCCGGCCAATGAGCCGTTCGAGATCGTAGGCATCGGCTAACTGGTCCTGGAGTGCGGCCCGTTCGACCGATGCGTCGACGAGCGCGTCGATGGCGTCGAGTCGTTCCTCGATCGCCTCGCGGTCGACGAGCGGCCGACGGAGCCACCGGGTGAGACAGCGCCGACCGAGTGCCGACGCGCTTTCGTCGATCACATCAAAGAGGGTATCACCAGCGCCCAGCCCGCGGTTTTCGAACAGCTCCAGACTCCGGAGGGCGGCGGCATCGAGCTGGAGGTGGTCCTGCTGTTCGTAGCGGCGGATTCGGGAGACGTAGTCCAGCGCGCCGTCGTCGCCCTGGGTGTACTCGGCGTAGGCCAACACTGCCCCACAGGCCCGGCGTTCGGCGTCAGTCGCGAGTCGGCGCTCGGGGTCAGCGTAGGCCGACAGGCAGTCGACCGCGGCCTCGTGGCCGAACAGCGCCGGGGCGACTTCGGTTTCTATCCAGCCGGTCGCTGCGTCAGCGGGTGTGACTGTCGGGGTCTCCGGGGCGACAAGCAGCTCCGAGGGCGCGATCCGGTCGAGTTCATCCGAGAGCCCCGCACGGTCGGCGACGCTCGTGACGAAACACTCGCCGGTCGAGACGTCGACAGCGGCGATTCCGAACCCACCCTGCTCGCTCTCGACAGCGCTGGCGACGTAGTTCGTCGTGCCCGACGAGAGCAGTTCCTCTTCGACGACAGTCCCCGGGGTGATGACGCGGGTGACCGCACGGTCGACCAGTCCGGTTGCGGCCTCGGCATCCTCGACCTGATCGGCGATGGCGACCCGGTAGTCGGCGTCTACCAGCCGCTCCAAATAGGAGCTGGCGTTGTCGATCGGAATTCCGGCCATCGGATACGTGCCCGTCGAATCCTCCCGCTGTGTCAGCGTGACCTCACAGACGCGGGCGACCGCCTCGGCGGCTTCACAGAAGGCTTCGTAGAAGTCACCGACCTGAAACAGCACGAGCGCCTCGTCGTGGGCCTCACACAGTTCCAGATACTGGCTCAGCATGGGAGTCAGCTCGTTTTCTTTTTCGGCCATCGTCGACGGCGGCCCGGTGGCGGTTGTCATTGGCGGTAGGGAGAACCCAAGCAACATAAACGACTCGCTAATATCAAGAAATAGAGATATACTCGATTCTCGATACACCCTCCGGTTCGGTGGTATGAGAACAACGTGGCTACCGAGGATAGTCACGAGAATAGGACGGTTTGTAGCCTGTGACTACCACGAGTAGTGACCGCTGACCGGCCTTGAGCGGCCGGTCGGCCCGGGAGTTCCCGACACTGTTTAATATGCCCGTCTTGTACGTCCGGACGTAATGTCGGAAGTCTGCTCGACGTGTGGATTGCCTGATGAACTCTGCGTCTGCGAGGACGTTGCCAAAGAGTCTCAACAGATCAACATCCGCATCGACGAGCGCCGCTATGGAAAAGAGGTAACGGTCATTGAAGGATTCGACCCGCGGGATGTGGACATGAGTAGTCTGTCCTCGGATCTCAAGTCGAAGTTCGCCTGTGGAGGCACGATCGAGGACGATGCGATCGAACTCCAGGGGAACCACCGCGGCCGCGTGGAGGACTTCCTCCGCGATAAAGGCTTTACAGTCGCGTGACCAGCACCTAACTCCACACGTCGAGTGCCGTCGACGATCTCTTTGTTTCCGAGCGACTGCCCTGTTTTATATACTTATCAGAAAGCCTGAAGAGCTATTGGTAACCGGGTCGTTTGGTTCGGTATGCGAAGTCACGTCGCCGTACTGACCGCCGTTTTCCTCGTCGTTGGGTCGGCCGGAGTGCCGCTTGCTGCCGGGATGCCGGGCGATGCTGTTGCCGCAACAGACTCGACGCTCACCTCGGCACAGCTGACCGACGACGAGATACGGATGACGACTACGCTCAACCGGACGCCCGACCGGACCGGTGAGATCACTGCGACGGTCTCATTTCGGTTTTCGGAGAGAGTCACCGAGTTCACTGCGCTGATACCCGAACGAGCGACGGTCGTCGAAACGGATGGGTTCTCACGTATAAACGGGACTCACTACGAGTGGGACGAACGAACCGACCAGTCCTCGGTGACGTTCCGCGTCGGCGCCGACAGGCTGAGCGACGACGAGGGGCCGCTGGCTGAGGATGGCCGGTACCTGTTTACCGAAACCGAGGAGTGGGCGCTCGTCCAGATCCCCTCGATCGGGTCGCGGTGGCTCCAGACCGGTGACAGAGAACTGGATTTCGTCCGTGAGACGGCGGTCGACGGCCCCGGCGTGGCTGGCGACCGAATGGCGTTTCTCGGCCCCCACGAAATCGAGACACACACCGCACACGGCCAGACGTTCCGGCTCGTCATCCCCGAGGCCGCCGACCTCGAAGCAGGGGTCGACGACGTCTTCGACTCGCTGAGTCGCGCCTCCGACCGGCTCCGTGTCGGCGACCGGGACTCGGAGGTGCTCGTGATCGCCGCCCCGACCGACTCGGTGTCGTGGGGCGTCCGCGGGCTGCAGGTCGGCGATTCGGATATGTGGGTCCAGGACAGCGAGGAGTTGGACCTCGCGACCAACGTTTGGCTCCACGAGTACGTCCACACCAGACAGGCGTTCCGAACGACCGACGAGACGCGGTGGCTCCTGGAGGCGACTGGGACCTACTACGGGGCCTCGTTGGCGCTGGAAGGCGGCCACGTCGAGTTCGATCGGTTCCGCCGCGTGCCCGATCGCGGCGAGGAGTCACCCCAGTCGACCGCTGTGCTGAGCCAGCCCGACAGCTGGGAAAACAACGCCAACTACTGGAAGGGTTCGCTCGTCGTCGGTGACACCGACCGGGCGATCCGTGAGGCCACTGCCAGCGAGTCGAGTTTCGAGGCGGTGTTCCGCTCGCTCAACAGCCACGACAGCACCGAATCCGGTAACAAAGAACCCGTGACTGCTGCCGATCTCGAAGCCTACGTCGACGCGGCCGGAGAGAGCGACGTGGCCGCCGCCTCAACGCGGTACGCAACCACCGACGCTGCGCCGACGATGTGGGACAGTCGAACCCACGGCGAGGTCTTCGGCCAACTTCCCGCCCAGTTTCGTTTCACGTTCGCGGCCGACGATCCGATCCGTGTCTCCGGCGACGACGGTTCGAGATCCCTCAACGGCACGTCGGGAACACTGACCGTCGGCGAGACGCTGACCGTCGACATGGCCGTAAAAAACGTCGGCGGTACAGTCGGTGACTACGAGCTCCCCTTCGGCGTTAACGAGAGCCAAACAACCGCAACCGGACGGCTTCGACCGAACGAATCGTCGACTCATCGGTTCAATCATACGTTCACTGACCCCGGTCGCTATACGGTCTCTCTTGGCGACGAACGGTTCGAAATCCGGGTCGAAGAACCCGAAACTACGACCGACGAACTCCCGGTCGGTGTCGAAACACCGGGGTTCGGCGTGGGCGTGGCGATCGGTAGTATTCTCCTGTCAGGGCTCCTCGCGCGTCGACGGGAGTAGGCTGTTGCTAACTATATAAAAACGTCCTGACGGTCTCCATGAAGGCGTTTCTAATCACTTATAAAAGTGCCCGGGCGTCGGGAGCCAGTTACTAACTGATTAAAACGGAGCTTCGGGTCCCTCGTCGGGGGCTGTCGACTCGGCGGCCAGGTCGCCGTTCCACTCGGTCAGTCCGCCGTGCATACTCTCGACGCGAGCGGTGTCGGTTCCCTCGTAGGAGCCGATCAGCCGGGCGGCCTGCACACTCGAGTGGCCGTGCGGGCAGACGGTCACGATATGGTCGGCGTCGGCCAGCGTCTCGACACGTTGCGGGAGCCGGTTGAACGGGACGTTCTCGCTGCCGGGGATGTGGCCCTGCCGGAAGGCAGCCGGTGACCGAATGTCGACGATCCGTGGCGGATCGTCGGTCTCCAACAGCGTTTCGACCTCCGAGGGACTGATCTCGCCGTCCATACCTGTCCAACCCGGCGGCCTCAAATAAGTCCCTCGTCGTCCCGACGGTCACCCACGCAGTTTGTTACAAAACTAGAGACAGTTTGGTTAATGTGAGATTAGACAGAACATTTATACGTTTATCGGTCGTTTGAGACTCTGGAGTGGTTCCTATGTACGACAACATCCTCTACCCCACCGACGGAAGCAAAGGTGCCGCAGCGGTGCTGGACCATGCCCGCGACCTCGCTGAAACGTACGACGCGACGTTACACGTCCTGTTCGTCGTCGACGCCGATCACGTCGAGACGGGGATGGTCGTCCGGCGCGGGGAGGACGGTAACTGGAAGACAGGGATGACAAAACGGGACGAACCGACCGCTGGCAAAGGCCATATGTCCCGTCACGAAGAGGATCTGCGGGAGTCGATCGAAGAGCAGGGCCAGTCCCTGACACAGGAGGTCGCCTCATGGCTGGCCGATGAGGGCATCGAGACCGTGACCGCAGTCAGACACGGCGAACCGGCCCAGACGATCACGGAGTACGCCAAGGAAAACGACGTCGACCTCATCATGATGGGCACCCACGGTCGCCGGGGTATCCGCCGACGTCTGATCGGCAGTGTCGCCGAAAAGGTCGTCAGACTCTCCGACCAACCAGTGATGACGGTCCGACTCAGTGAGAACGAGTAACCGACCTACCTCTTCGCTCCGGCCGAGGTTTTCAATGGCTCGTAAACGTGGCACCACTTTTATATAATTATTATACAAATTATACACGGAGTGGTTACAATGTACGATCACATTCTTTACCCCACCGACGGGAGTGAGGCAGCCGAGGTCGTCGAAAAACACGTAACGAGTCTTGCAGACGCCTATGATGCCCGGATACACATCCTCTATGTCGTCGATTCGGATCACAACAAGTCGTCGATGACCCTGAAGCGCGACCAACAGGGCAACTGGACGACGGGAATGTTTCGTCGAGACTCCGACGTCGATCAGGGCGGCATGTCGAAAGACAAAGTCGACGTCCTGGAGGTACTCCAGCGGGAGGGCAAAGAACTCACCCAGGAGATCGCTGGCGAGCTGAGCCAAGAGCAGGGGTATAAAACGGCAACCGCCTGCAAGAAGGGCAAACCCCACCGGGTGATCTCCTCGTACGCCGAGGACAACGACATCGACCTGATCGTCATGGGGACCCACGGCCGGAGCGGAGTAAGCCGACAGCTGATCGGCAGCGTCACCGAGAAAGTGATCCGAACCGCCGACACCCCGGTCCTGACCGCCCGGCAGTCCTGACCGCCCGGCAGTAACGGTCGTCAGTCCCTACAGTAACCCGTCTTTTTCAGCCAGCAGTACGCCCTCGACAGTCGCGTCGTTCGTCGGCTGGCTCCGAGCGACTGCGGCCGCCTCCTCGATGTCGACGGCCCGCGGTGTCAGAAACTCGTTGGAATCGAGCTCGCGGTCGACCGGCGTGAGATCCTCGGCGAAGACGAAGCCGCGGCGGTGCCGGAGCAGCCCTGTTGAACACCAGAACTCCTGCATAAGGGTAGTCTCGCTGGGCGCAAACCCGGTTTCCTCGCGGAGCTCGCGAGCGGCTGCCTCGCGGAAGGATTCGCCCGGCTCGACGATCCCGGCTGGTAGCTCCAACTGTGTCTCGCGGACGGTCGGCCGGTACTGCTCGACAAAGAGGAGTTGGCCGTCGGTCACCGCGACGATCACAACCGCGGGGGCGAGTTCGGCCCAGTAGTACTTCTTTTCGGAGCCGTCGGGCTGTTCGACCAGATCGTAGCCGCCGGAAAACCAGCCGGTTTCGTACTCGGTGACCGACTCGATCACCGGCCACTCGGGGTCGGCGAGTTCGGCGAGCGCGTGGTTACTCATCGGTGGCCTCCGAGACGATGTCGACGCTGTATCGCTGGCCGTCCCGCTCGACGATCACCCGTTCGCCGCCATCGCGGGCGGCGTCGGGTTCCAACTGCTGGAGGGCGCTGTGTTCGTCGAACGGCGTGTGCGTAAAGGCGTCTTTAAATCCGCCGAGGGCGCGCTGGTAGCCATCTGATCGGCCGTCGTCAGCGGTCAGTGCCCCGGTGAGATACGGATACCGTCGCTCGCTGATCTCGGTGACGTTGACCGCCGTCCCGTCGTCGTCAGCCGCACTGACTTCGAGATAGTACTGCTCGCCCGAGCCGAGGTAGCCGGGGAGGGCCCCCAACGCCAACAGGACGAGCGCCACGACCCCGACGGCGACGAGCGCGTTCCGCATTATTCGGCGCATACTCTCGGTAGGGACCGGGTTGGGATACGGATTTCGACAGCGGGTTTATTTTTGCGGCGCTCCCACCACCGGCATGGAGTTCCGGTTCGAGGTGGCACTCTGTGGCTGGCTCGAAACCCACACCGACTGGCTGGTCGCCCGCCAGCTCGGCGGCGCGGTCGCCTCGCCCGGGGGTCGGATCGTCGACATTTGCGGCCTGAAAACCGGTCCCGAGTTCGACCAGCGAACCCGGATCACCAGCCGCGAGATCCCGGCGCTGGCGATCGAGAGCGCCACCGGCGCAGGCGAGGCCGTCTACTGGCGGGAAGCCTTCGACTGTTCTCCTGATCATGCTCGGAGCGTTATCGGGCGGGCAGTCGACTGCGGTTTTTTCGAGGTCGAACGTCGCAATGGGCGGCAGTACGTCCGGCAGACGACCCGGTATCCCGACTGGTTCGGACGGCTGGTCGGGATCGAAAACAAGCCGGACCTCTCAAAGCCGGGTGATCTCGACCGCCAGCTCCGGATCGACGTCTCGCTGGGGCTGTTCGACGAGGTGATCCTCGCCACCGAGAGCTACGTCACGCGGGCCCACCTCAACCGACTCCCAGAGAAAGTCGGCGTCTGGCGGTTCGACCCCAATAGCGGCGATCGGACGGTCGTTCGGGAACCTACCCCGCTGCCGACCGAGCAGCCGGGTGTCGAACCCCAGACGAAACGGCCGCTCCGGACGGATATCGAGTTTGTCACGCCTGCCGAAAAGGAACGGAAACGCCGTCGGATCGCCGAGCGCGCCTACGGAAAGGGGTGGCGAACCTACGAGTTCCCCGGCTGTCGACACATGGAGGCGACCGACGACGGCCGGCCCCGCTGTTCGTGGTTCGATCGCGTGGTCGACCCTGCGGTCGCGTGTGGAGCCGACTGCGATGGGTTCGACTCGGCTGCACCGCCCGCGGTCGACGTGGAGACGCTGCGGGACCGCCGGAGTCCGTGGGTCGCCGATCCGGACGGAACGAGTCGGAGCCAGAGCAGGTTGGATCAGTTTTTGTGATCGCGGAGTAATCAGCGGCTACCAGCAGCGTAGTCAGCGGCTATCGGGTTCGATTCGTTCGTCGACATCGCCAGCGGCGTAGGAGAGGTCGACCGGGTGGCCCGTGTGGCGGGCGTGGGTTTCGGCCCACCGTCTGGCCGGACGCTCGTCGAGATAGGCGTCCTCGTCGCGGCACTGCTGGCAGTCGACGATCCACGGCGAGACATCGTCCGGAAAGTGGCCCGTGTGGCGTTTGTGGTCGAGCGCGAACTGTTCAAACGCCTGATTACCAGCGTACAGCGTTTCGAGTTCGTAGGTCAGTTCCCACGTCTGATCGCAGCGCGAACACGTGATCGTCGGCGTGTCGTCGACTGGCTCGTCGACGGCAGGGGGTGTCCCATCGATGTCGTCTGGCGAGGTCGGCACATCCCCTCCTACCCGCCCCGAACATATGTATCTATTCACCCGGTGTGAGGCGTCTACTCACACGCAGCCGGGGAATTCCACGCCCAAACATGGATCGAGTCGATCCACAGTTCGAACTCTGTGGTCGTTCGGTGAATCTCGATCCAGGAACCGCGGTCGCTGTGTACTGTAGGTATCACGACGCCATCTTGCCATAACGCCTGTTGGTGCGCTCGTGGATGGGTGGTGTGCGATGGCAATCCAACAGCTCCAACAGCAAGACAGCGAGATCAGCGAGTGTATCGATTACTGCTCGGAGGCCGCCCAGGCCTGCGAGGTATGTGCGGACGCCTGCGCCGAGGAGGGCAAAGAGATGGCACGGTGTCTCCGGCTCTGTCGGGACGTCGCCGATCTGGCCTCGATGCACGCCCGATTCATGGCCCGCGAGTCCGAGTTCCACGCCAAACAGGCGTCACTCGTCGCCGATGCCGCCGAAGCCTGCCGGGAGGAGTGTGCCCAACACGACATGGACCACTGCCAGACCTGCGCCGAGGTCCTGGAACCCTGTATCGAGAGCTGTCAGGCGATGGCCCAGTAGGGACCGGTTGTCAACTGCATAGCTGCCGACTAACAATTATTACCCGTCCAGTCTATGTAGCTGCGCGACGGTAGTGTAGCAGCATCACGCGGCCGTTTCCACGGTCGTAACGCAGCGTGCAACTCCTGCCCGTCGCACTCTTTGTTATTATAAAATGTGTCTCTGGTGCAGTCGATACCTGTGTAAGACAAAAGTACAGATCTACGTCTCAGCACTTCGAGACCGGTAAGAATTGGCTGGGGAGGTGCGCCATTTTCTGTGCGGCCGAAGCCGCCACGAGATGGGTCGACACGGATTTGAACCGCGGACCTCCCGGTTATCAGCCGAGCGCTCAACCTAACTGAGCTATCGACCCTGAGTGGCGCATCTCTTCGTAGCGGTGGGTTCTGTTTAAGCGTTTCCTTTCCCCACCGTCACGTCACCCGGTTTCACGGCTCACACGCTCGTCGACACCCGCGACATGGACGCGCCACTGATCACAGATCGTCGTCCGAAAAATCCGCTCGCGCCTTACGAATCCGACCGGTGTTCGCCCGCCTCGTCCTCGTCGACCTGCTCGAAATCGACGTCTACGATGTCCTCGTCATCGTCGCCGTCCCGCGGCTGCTGTGCCGTCTGCCCCTGTCCCACATTGAAGCGGTCCTGTCCGTTGCCCGTCGCCTGCTCGGGATCCGGGAAGCCGAAGGTCCAGACCTTTCCGCTGCCGAGGCCGCCGGTCTGTTTGTCGATGTAGGGGACGACCACCCATCGCTTGAGCGCGACCCGGATCGGGAGCCGCGTCGGCGGCAACACCAGCAGGAAGCCGATCAGGTCGGTGACGAGGCCGGGCGTAAGCAGGAACGCCCCGGAGGCGATCAACAGCCCGCCGTCAAGCAGTTCGTCGGTCGGCGGTGAGCCAGCTGCCAGTTTGCGCTGGAAGCGCCCCAACGTCGAGCGACCCTCCGCACGAACGAGGATCATCCCGATGAGGCCGGTGAGGACCACCAGCGCGACTGTCTGGAGCCACGTCAACAGCTCCATCCCGACAATGGCGACGAGGACGAAGGCGTCGACCAGCGGGATGAGGAGCAACAGCGCGAGCAGATAGCGCGTTCGCATATCGTCCTGTTGATGGCGGCCGTCTATAACCTCTTTCGTCGACTTCAGTAACGCCGGGATACCAACAGCAGCTATTTCGAACCGTCGTCTTCGAAAACGCACGCCTCCTTTATCAAAAATGAAATTCAGGAACGCAGGTTTATTTGATCAAACTTACTTACCAGATATAACGTCTGTAGAACGACGACTCTACGGACACTCACAAACCAATGTTTACAGACAACGACAGAGGCCAAGTCGGAATCGGCACACTGATTGTGTTCATTGCGATGGTCCTCGTGGCAGCGATTGCAGCGGGCGTACTGATCAACACGGCCGGGCTACTCCAGACGCAGGCGGAAGCAACGGGTGAGGAGTCCACACAACAGGTTGCCGACCGACTCCAGATCCAGAGTGCAACTGGAACGGTCGATGACGGTAATCCTGCCACAATTAATAAAACGAACCTCACACTCACCAAATCACCTGGTGCGGGTGATATCCAACTGGATAATGTGAGCTACCAGATTGTCACAGATGATGAAGTTGTGACTGGTGTCTTTACTGACGCCGGTGTCACGATCGGAGCCATCTCAGCAGAGACGGACGATAACGTGATCACTGATCGATCTGATCGGTACGAGGTCCAGTTCAACATCAGTACTACCGGATCGAATGTCATGGATGGATCCATTGAGGGTGGCGATTCGATTCAGATAACCCTCACAACTGCACCGGGTGCCTCGACGGTTACGGAACTCCGCGTCCCGGACTCGCTGGTCGACCGTAACGCAGTCTCACTGTAAGCTCGGTCGGCGATCGCGTAGCTTCCACGTTCTTTTTATTACCACCCGACCGACGAGCGAAGCCCTTAGGCGACAGCCCCGCCGAACCCATCTATGAACGAGTCGACCCGAGTCGAGTGGCGGTCGTGGGGCCCGGAGGCCTTTGCGGAGGCCGAGCAGACTGCCACGCCGGTTCTCCTTTCGCTCACAGCGACGTGGTGTGGCGCCTGCCACGAAATGGACGCCCGGACTTACGCCGAGCCACGCATCGCCGCCAACATCAACGATAGCTTCGTGCCGATCCGCGTCGACGTCGACCGCCACCCGCGCGTGCGGGAACGCTACAACATGGGCGGCTTCCCAACCACCGCGTTTCTCACGCCTCAGGGCCAGCTGCTGACCGGGGCGACCTACCTCGGCCCGGACGGAATGCGGCAGGTCGTCGACCGGATCCGCGAGCTCTGGTCGGAGAAGGGAGCCTCGGCGGGTCGGATTCCCCGTGCACTCGCGGACGAACCGACCCCCGCAGGCGAACTCTCGGAGCGCATTGAGGAACACATCGCGGGCCAACTCTCCGAGCAGTTCGACCCTCACCACGGCGGTTGGGGGACTGAGGCCAAGTTCCCGATGCCGCGAACCATCGAGTTCGCGCTGAAACGGGAACGACAGCAGGCCCTCCAGACGCTCGATGCCATCGCCCAGCACCTACACGACACCGTCGACGGCGGCTTTTTTCGATTCGCCACCAGCGGCGACTGGTCGGATGTGCGCTACGAGAAAGTCCTGGACACCAACGCCGCACTGCTCCGGGCCTTTGCGAACGCCTATTTATATACTGGCGACGAGGCCTACCGCGAGCCAGCCGCCCGCACGGTCGAGTACCTCACCGACACGCTATGGACCGGCATCGCCATCGGCGGCAGCCAGGGCCCCGGCCAAGGAGCGGCCTACTACTCGCTGTCGGCCGACGAGCGTACCGACCACGAGTCCCCACGAACCGATCTCACTGTCTTCGCCGGCGGCAACGCCCTAGCCGTCGACGCCCTGCTGACCTACTACAGCTACACCGACGACGAGACTGCCCGCACCTACGCCGAGCGCATCCTTGCAGCGCTCGAAGGCGAGCTGATCGACACCGACTCCGGAGTCGTCACCCACTACCACGCTGGCGAGGAGACGGGCGAGACACACCTGCTCGAAGACGCCGCCCACGTCGTCAACGGCTGGACTCGCGCCCACCAGGTCCTCGGTGATAGCCAATACTCCGCGGTTGCCCAACGCGTCGCCGACGAAGCCGTTGATGTCCTCTACGACGACGGCGCGTTCCGCGACGGCCCGGCCCGCGGCGAGGGGCTCTGTGACCGCCCACTCTACCCCATCGACAGCGGCGTCGAGTTCGCCGACGGCCTGTTGGATCTGGCGGTTCTTACCGACGAGCCCCGCTACCGTGAGCTCGCAACCGAAGCCGTCGAGGCCTTTGCTGGCGCGTGGGACCGGATCGGCGTCCAAGTCGCTGGCTACGGCAGTGTTGCCGCCCGTCTCACCAACGACGATCTCGTCGTCGACGTCGGCGGCCCGGCGGGTTCGGACCTCCATCGAGCCGCACTCAGAATAGCCGACCACGAGACCGTCGTCGTCCCCGAGGCCGATGGCGTCGACGCCGGAACGGCGAGCCTCCGACACAGCGACCTCCCACCGGCGTCAATGCCCGACGAACTCCTCGCTCGTGTCTCCGAAGCCGCCGAGACGGAGGGTGAATAGCTGTTCGGGTCCCTCACAGCCGACCGACACGCGCCGCTAACTGCTGTAGACCGCGACGAACTGGTATTCATGCGAACAAATTATGAACGTTTTCGTCACGTTTTATACGACTCTCGACGCGTGATTCTGTATGGAGTACCGACAACTCGGGTCGACGGGCACGCGCGTTTCAGAACTCTGTTTCGGCACGTGGCGTTTCGGGCGCAAAACGGGTGGCGTCCTCGAAACGGACGAAGAAGAAGCACACGAACTCCTGGACACCTTCGCCGACCACGGCGGCAATTTTATCGATTCGGCCAACGTGTACGGCGATCCCAACGGAACCAGCGAGTCCTACATCGGATCGTGGCTCGAAGACCGCGACCGCGAAAAGTTCGTTATCACTTCGAAGGTTTACTTCGAGTACGACGAGGACAATCCCAACGGGTCGGGGCTCTCGCGGACCCACATCCGCGATCAGATCGACAAGACACTCGACAACCTCGGCACCGACTACCTCGATCTCTACTACATCCACCGCTGGGACGAGAACACCCCAATCGAGGAGACGCTGTCCACGCTCGACCGCATCGTCGAGGAGGGGAAGGTCAACTACCTCGGCGCCTCAACGATGGCCGCCTGGCAGCTCACGAAGGCGCTCTGGAAGTCCGATATCAACGACTACCAGCGGTTTGATGTGACCCAGCCGCTGTTCCACGCGGGCTACTACAAGGACGTCGAGGACTACCTCGACGTCTGTGCGGATCAGGACCTCGCAGTCTGTCCCTACTCGCCGTTAGCCGGTGGCTTCCTGACGGGCAAATACGAGCGTGCCGATCCGGACGATCCCAAATCGGTCCGGGCTCCCGACGGATCGCGGGGGAGTTTCGACGAGCGCTTCGAGCGGTTCTATCTCTCCGAGCGCGGCTGGAAAGTCCTCGACGAGATCCGCGCGGTCGCCGACGAGGTCGACGCCACACCTGCGCAGGTCTCGCTGCGGTGGCTCATGGATCAGGAGGACTTCACCTGTGTGCCGATTGTCGGTGCACGAACCAGCGATCAACTCGAAGAGAACCTCGGAGCCGCCGAGGTCTCGCTCACGGCTGACCAGCACGACCGGATCACCGACGCTCGGTTCAACGAAGACGGTCGACGCTGGGGCCATTAAAAATAGAGTACCGGCGGTAGCCGTCGACTACTACTGCGACCGGTGGGCGGCTCAGTGCTGCTGGCCGTAGCCAGCGAACTTTTCAATTAGTCTATCGATTTCCTCGTCCGGGAGCAGGTTCGGCTCGCCAATCGAGAGTGCCTGGTAGTGGATCCGCGCGCAGTATTCGACCATCAGCGCGGTTTCAAACGCTGACTCGATGCTGCCGCCGACTGTAAGGACGCCATGGTTTTCGAGCAGACAGGCGTTGTACTCGTCGCCGAGAGTGTCGGCCGCAATTTCACCCAACTCTTCGGTGCCGTACGTTTCGTAGGGGGCGACCGGCACCTGATCACCGGCGAAGGCGATCAGGTAGTGTGAGGGGCCGATCGGCTCGCCGAGGCTGGCGAAGGTGCTGGCATAGGGTGAGTGGTTGTGGACGATCCCGCCGACGTCGTCGCGCTGGCGGTAGACCATCGTATGCATCGGCGTTTCGGCGGAGGGTTCGAACTCGCCGTCGACTGTTTCGGCCTCGAAGTCGACTAGCGGGACATCCTCGCCGGTGATCTCCTCGTAGGCCATTCCGGAGGGGCTGATGACGGCGTAGTCGTCGCCAACCCGACCGCTCACGTTGCCGCCAGTTCCTTTTGTCAACCCTTGTTCGAGCATATCGCGACCGGTATCGGCGATTGCAGTGCGTTTCGTCTGGAGTTCGTCGGTGTCGATTGAGTCTGGAACGGGCATTGTATTGTGACTATTTGGTTAGTGTTCGGGCAGCGAAAACGTCGACAGCACCGCTTCGTTGGCGACGTGCTGTGGCTCCTTGCCCTCGAAGAGGGCCCGTAGGTCGTCGAGGATCATCTCGGAGTGTCGGCTGATCACCTCCTCGGTTGCGCCGCCAAGGTGGGGCGTCGTCACGACGTTGTCGAGATCGACCAGTGGATGGTCGTCCGGAATCGGCTCCTGGTCGTAGACGTCGAGAGCCGCCCCGCGGAGCCCACCGTCCTGGAGATGCTCAACGAGGGCCTCCTGATCGATGATCGCGCCACGCGCGTTGTTTATAAAGAACGCGCCGTCTTTCATCCGGTCGAACTCCTCGGGGCCGAGCAGCCCACGGGTGCTGTCGGTGACTGGAACGTGTACCGAGACGATGTCGCTCTCGTCGAGCAACTCGTCGAGGTCGACTTTTTCGGCGTCGTACTCTGCCATCGTTTCGGCATCGATGTAGGGATCGAAGCTCAGAAGATCGACCGCGAACCCCTGGGCGCGTGTGGCGACCTCGCGGGCGACCGCACCCATCCCGACGAGTCCGACTGTTTTGCCCGCGAGTTCGGTGCCCAAGGGGCGGCGATTCTCGCCGGAATCGGTGTCGGCGTCTACGACGACTTAGAGTCGGCGGTCGACCGAACCTCGGGTATCGGCCGCTCGTTTGAGCCCCGCCCCGAGAAAGCCCGACAGTACGACCGCTGGTACGACGTTTATAAAGAGGCCTACGAAGCGACGTTCGACGTCTGGTCACACCGGGCTGAGGCAGTCGACGACCTCGAAGCGATGCGTGCCTCGGCCGCCAGCGAGGAGCCGTCGTCGGTCACCGAGGAGGCCGACGACTGATCGGCTTAGTCACCAACGTGGGGCCTGACGCGCCGGACGATCTCGTCGACGTCGAAGCCGTCTTCCTCCTTGTCGAAGACTGTCTCGCCGTCGACGCGTACGACGAAGATCCCGTGGTCGCCCATGACGAGCGACGTCCGGTCCAGCCGGTCGGCGAACTGTCTGAGGACCGCCTCCTGGACGGTCAGCGCGCGATCCAACATCCCACAGGGAACGCAGTACTCGATTTCGACGGTCGTCATAGCCGACTAGTCGGGATGGCGGCCGAAAAGAGTGGCTACCGCGATGGTGATCTGGTTACCGTCCGATGAGTCGGCTCTGCCACGTCGGTCGCCAGTACAGTAGCGCCGCCGTGAGGACGAAGACGGCCGTCGACAGTCCATAGGAGATCTGTAGCGCCGAGGCAACGAGGATCGAACTCCCCCCGGTGACCGCCGAGGCCAGCGCGGCAACGATCGGCCACGAACAGGAGACACACGAAAACAGCCCGATGATCCCGGCGGCCGCCGAGCCAGCGGTGTCGACCACCGTCACGTAGACGAGATACGACAGCGCGCCGTAGCCGAGCAGGTAGATCGGAATCAGGTTGATCGTCACCAGCGCGCCGCTGTAGAGCGCCGCCGGGCCGAAGCCGAACGGGAGCCACGCGATCCGAAAGCCGGTCGCGGCATCGCCGATTCCGGCACCCACGACGCCACCGGCGAACAACAGCAGCCCGAAGTAGCCGGCGGCGATCAGTTTCCCTCGCCGTCGAACCGCTGGATTCGAGGGGTCGGCTCGGCTGTTCGCCACGACCCACGCCGAGACGTTGAGCCAGATGAGCCCGTAGCCGACCAGTCGGAGCGAGGAGAGTCCGGCGGGAGACAGGACGGTATAGAGCGCGAGCGCGAACAGCTGGCTATTCAAAAACAGGCCCCAGTAGAGCCGCCTCCCGGTCGGCACCGGGATTGAGAGACCGGTCCCCTGTTCGCTCATAGCGCGAGGCCTTCGACGACGATCGCCAGCAGGACGAAGCCGAGGTAGGCGTTCGAGGCGTGGAACGACCGGAGTGCGGCGGCTTTCGTCTGCTCGTAGTGGAGCTGGATGACCATCCAGAGGAAGATCCCACCGAAGACGACGCCCGTGAGGACGTAGAGCCAGCCGAGCGTTTCGGAGGCTGCCAGTGCGGCTCCCGCGATCAGGGTTGCCCCGAGATACCAGACGATGTGTCGACGGGTCGTCGTCTCTCCGCGGACGACCGGCATCATCGGGAACCCGCCGCGAGCGTAGTCGTCCTTGTAGGCCAGCGCGAGGTTGTAGAAGTGGGCCGGTGTCCACAGGAAGATCAGCGTCGCCAGCAGCAGCCCGCCGAGCCCGATCTCGCCGGTGACGGCTGCCCAGCCGATGAGGGCGGGCAGTGCGCCGGCAGCGCCGCCGAGGACGGTGTTTTGGACCGTGTTTGGTTTCAAGATCAGCGTGTAGACGACGCTGTAGAAGACGATCGCAACGAGGCCGAGGGCGGCCGCCAGCCAGTTGATCGTCGCAAAGAGGCCGACCGAGATCACCGTCAACAGCAGGCCGAAGGCGACCGCGTTGGGGACGGGTACGAGGTCGGTCGCCAGAGGTCGGTCGTTGGTCCGGGCCATCCGCCGGTCGACATCGCGTTCCAGGACATGATTGAACGTCCCCGACGCGCCGATCGATAGCGATCCGGCGACGAGCGTGGCGGCGGCCGTGTAGGGTGTCAGTCCGGGGCCGCCCGCCAGTGCCATTGCCGCGGCCGCAACGAGACACAGCAGCCACATCAGCCGCGGCTTCATCAGTCGGAAGTACGCAAACAGGGTCGCTTTCGCGCGGGCAACTGGCTCGGTCGGGACCGATGGTCGCTCCGTCGGATCGAGCGGCTCGGAGGGTTCGGGATCCGTTTCCGGCACGTCCTCAGGGTCGCCGGTTTCGGCCTCCAGCCACCACGCCAGCGCCGCGAGCAGCCCGCCGAAGATCGTCACTCCGGCGGCGAGGTGGATGATTGAGATGGTTTGGGTGCCGCCGGTCGTCGCAACGAGCGCGCCGAGACCTGCCTGGGCGGGATAGAGAACGAACGCGAGGGTGAGCGCCGCCCGGACGCGTCGGCTCGTGTCGGTTCGCCACGCCATGACCGTCGTCGCCAGGACGCCGAACCCGACCAGTACCGCAGCGATCCGGTGGCCGAAGGCGATCCACCCATCGAGACTAGCCGGAAGCGACCAGCCACTACCGCAGGCTGGCCACGCTGTGCAGGCCGCTGCGGCGTCGGTGAGTGCGGTCGCCACACCGATGATGAGCAGGAGATAGACGCCCATCGTCGTCGCCGCCAACAGGCCGGGGAACCGATCCGGTGATCGGAGACTCGAAATCACTATCTATCTCTTGGGTATCGTCGTATATAGGAGCCCCGTTTCGGCTGTCCGATCCAGTGGTACCTCTCTTCTGAGCCCGGTGGCCAGCCGTCGACAGGTCGGGCAAGTCAGTAGGTATTTAGGCGCTCCATGCTAGTTTTGAAGCAGCATGAACGCCAAGCGTTTCACACTCGCTTCGCTGCTGTCGGCGGCCGTTTTGGTCCTTCTGGCCGATCCGGTTGCCGCGCAGTCGACCTCGGCTGATCTCATCAACGAGCTCAACGACAAACTGTTGTATATCGCCCTGCCGATCACGCTGTTGGTCGAGATCATCCTCGTCTACGCTGTCCTTCGGTTCAAGGACAACGATGAGCCGAAGCCCACCAAGGAGAACCGACGGCTCGAAATCACCTGGACGGTCGCCACCGCCTTTATTCTGCTTTTCGTCGGTGTTGCCTCCTACGGCGTGATGGCCGATCCGAACGTGACGTTCGGCGCTGCCGACGAGGAGGTCGCCCCCGACGAGGGTGATGTTCTGGTCCAAGCCGAAGCCTACCAGTGGGGTTGGAACATGAGCTACCCCGAGCACGATATCAGCATGGAGAGCAGTGGTGAGGGACCGACTATCTACCTCCCTGAAGGACAGGATGTCTACATCGGCGTGGGGTCGAGAGACGTGATCCACGCCTTCCACGTCCCGGACCTCGGGCTGAAGATGGATGCGATTCCGGACCAAACCCAGTACCTCAAGACCAGCGGCCTTGAAGAAGGCACCTATCAGGGCTACTGTGCGGAGTACTGTGGACTCGCTCACTCGAATATGTACTTCACAGTTGAGGTCGTCGACCAGGCCGAGTACGACCAGTGGATCGCCGAGCAGACCGAGTCCGAACCCAGTGCCGACGCGGCTAACGAAACCGCCAACGCAACCGCCTAACGCCGACTTCGGCCTCTTTTTGTCGTTGTTTTCGTCCAGTCGACCAGCGGCTGTTGACCCACGACCCGTCGCCGCAGGACCACCGTTTTGATATACACCGGAAAACACCGTTCGAGTATGGATGATGTCACCGACCAGTACTCGCCCGCCGACGTCGAACAGGCGGTCGAGGCCTACTGGGACGACCACGACGCCTACGAGGCGACCAAGGAGGCACACGCCGACGATCCCACTTTCTTCTTCGTCGACGGGCCGCCGTACACATCGGGCCAGATGCACCTCGGAACGGCGTGGAACAAGACGCTGAAGGACGCTGTCATCCGACAAAAGCGGATGACCGGCCACCAAGTGACCGACCGCCCGGGCTACGATATGCACGGCCTGCCGATCGAGGTCAAAGTCGAGGAAGAACTCGGCTTCGACAGCAAGCAGGACATCGAGGAGTACGGCATGGAAGCCTTCATCGAGGAGTGTATGGAATTCGCCCAGACCAACCGCAAGGCGATGGACGAGGACTTCCAATCCATCGGCGCGTGGTTCGACTGGGACGACCCGTATCAGACGGTCGACCCCGAGTACATGGAGGCCGCCTGGCACGGCTTCAAACAGGTCGCCGACCGTGGCCTCGTCGAGCAGGGCAAACGCTCGATCTCGCAGTGTCCGCGGTGCGAGACCGGGATCGCCAACAACGAAGTCGAGTACGATCAGGTCGAAGACCCCTCGATCTATGTGAAATTCCCGCTCAAAGAGCGCGAGGGGAGCCTCGTCATCTGGACGACGACACCGTGGACGATCCCCGCCAACACCTTTGTCGGTGTCGGCGAGGAGCTGACCTACAACAAGGTTCGAGCCACCAAAGACGGCGACGAGGACGTGCTGTATATCGCAGCAGAATGTGTCGACGACGTGCTCGGTCGCGGCCGGTACGACGACTACGAGATCGAAGCCGAACTCGATGGCTCCGAACTCGTCGGCTGGAGCTACGACCACCCGCTCAGCGAGGAAGTCCCCGACTACCCGAGCTTCGAGGGCGCGGGCGAAATATACACTGCAGAGTTCGTCGAGGCCGACCGCACTGGCCTCGTCCACTCCGCACCCGGCCACGGTGAAGAGGACTTCCACCGCGGCCAAGAGTTGGGACTCGATATCTTCTGTCCGGTCGCGGGCGACGGCACCTTTACCGAGGCTGGCGGCAAGTACGCGGGCCAGTTCGTCCGTGATGCCAACGACGAGATCAAAGCCGATCTCGACGCCAACGGCGCACTGCTGGCCAGCGAGACCTACGAACACTCCTACGGCCACTGTTGGCGCTGTGATACCGATATCATTCAGCTGACGACCGACCAGTGGTTCATCTCGATCACCGATATCAAAGACGAACTCCTGGACAACATCGAAGACGCCGAATGGCACCCACAGTGGGCCCGCGACAACCGCTTCCGGGACTTCATCGAGAACGCCCCCGACTGGAACGTCTCCCGGCAACGCTACTGGGGGATCCCGATCCCGATCTGGATCCCTGAGGATGCCGAGAGTAGCGAGGGAACCCTCGACGAGGAAATGATCATCATCGGCACGCGCGAAGAGCTCGCCAAGCGCGCCGACCAGGAAATCGACCCCGGCGACATCGACCTCCATCGGCCGACCGTCGACGACATTACGATCACCGAAGACGGTACCACCTATCGGCGGATCCAGGACGTCTTCGACGTCTGGCTCGATTCGTCGGTGGCGACGTGGGGGACGATCGGCTACCCCGGCCAAACAGACGATTTCGACGAACTGTGGCCCGCCGACCTCATCATCGAGGCCCACGACCAGACCCGCGGCTGGTTCTGGTCCCAACTCGGCATGGGGACCGCGGCCTTCGGTGAGAGCCCGTATAAAGAGGTCCTGATGCACGGGTTCGCCAACGACAAACACGGCCGCAAGATGTCCAAGTCGGTCGGCAACATCGTCACCCCCGAGGAGGCCATCGAACGCGCTGGCCGCGACCCACTGCGGGCCTATCTGCTGAGCCACGACCAACAGGGCGTCGACCTCTCGTTCGACTGGGACGGCCTCGGCAGCATGGTCGGCCGCCTGAACATCCTGTGGAACGTGTTCCGCTTCCCGCTCACGTACATGGATCTCGACGGCTACGACCCCGCCGATCCCGATCTGAGCGAGGGCGAACTCACCGTCGTTGACAAGTGGGTGCTCTCGCGGCTCCAGGATGTCAAGCAGGAAGCCACCGAGGCGTGGGACGACTACCGAGTCGACGACGCCCTGAACGTCGTCCTGGATTTCGTCACCGAGGACGTCTCGCGCTTTTATGTCAAGGCGACCCGCGAGCGTATGTGGGACGATGGCGACTCGCCATCGAAACTCGGGGCCTACGCGACCCTCGCAACTGTCCAAAACGAAGTCATCCGCCTGCTCGCGCCGTTCACGCCGTACATGGCTGAGCAGATGTACCAGATTCTCGACGGGAGCGAAACGACGGTCCACGCCTCGGAGTGGCCCGAAGTCGACGAGGACCTTCACGACCCCGACTTGGAGGCCGATATGGCCGTCCTCCGGGATGTCGAGGAGGCTGCCGCCAACGCCCGCCAGCGCGGCGGCCGCAAACTCCGGTGGCCCGTCTCGCGGATCGTCGTCGAGACCGAAGATGACGAGGTCGCCAGCGCGGTCGACAACCTCTCCGGGCTCCTCTCCGAGCGGGTCAACGCCCGTGCAATCGAGGTTGTCGACGAATTCGGCGAGCTTGAAGCATTTGCAGAGCCACAGATGGGCGAGATCGGTCCCGCCTTCGGAGCCGACGCCCAAAAGGTGATGTCGGCCGTCGAGGGTGCCGCACGCGAGGCGGTCGAGGCTGGCATCGAGGTCGACGGCGATACCGTGGAACTCGAAGAAAGCATGGTTGAATACCGCAGTGAGCCGCCGGAGCACGTCACCGGCACCGAGTTCGACGGCGGCACGGTGTACGTCGACACCACCCTCACCGAGGAACTCGAATCCGAGGGGTACGCCCGCGACGTGATTCGGCGGGTCCAGGAGATGCGGAAGGACCTCGATCTGGATGTCGAGAGCGAAATCCAGGTCGGCCTCAGCATCGACGACGACCGAATCGAAGACTTCGTCGACGAGCACCGCGAACTGATCGCCGAGGAGGTTCGGGCCGCCGAATTCGTCGACGAGCCCGAGGCAGCGGGCGATCTGGTCGAGGACTGGGAGATTGAGGGGGTCGACGTGACCATCGGCGTTGCAGTTGTCGCCGAGCAGACCGCTTAGAACTGGATTCGGTTTTATTCTTCGTCCCACTGGGCATCCGATAGTGTCCGCTGGACGGCTTCTTCACCCACAGCCGCTGCCAACGACTCGAAGCCAGCCCGCTCGGCACGGTCGTTGGCGTTCGCCACCAGCCGCGAGACGATGAACTCCGGCGTCGATTTGCCTACCGTGCCAAAGCGCGGCTGGTAGTCGACCCGGAGTTCGAGGTCGGGCGTCAGCCCCTCGGCGAAGATGCCGTCGATCCGTGCTGTTTCAGGGAGCGGACTCAGGTCGTCGGCGAGATGGGTGACGTAGACGCCCAGCGCCGACTGGTCGACAGTCAGCGAAACGAGCCCGTTTAAGAGGTCAGCGGCCCGTCCCGGTTCGGTGATCGCTTCGAACTCGTCGACGAGCATCAGCGCTTTTCCCTCGGTTGTCAGCGGCGGGACGATGGATTTGAGTGTGGATTCCAGGACGCCAGCGTTGAACGAGGCATGACGGCGGTGGAAGACGATGGTCTCGAACTGGCCGACGGCGGCCTGGTCGGCGGGGACCGGCAGCCCCATTGCAGTCAACAGTGCGACCTGACTTAGGGTTTCGAGCAGCGTCGTTTTCCCGCCGGAGTTCGCGCCCGTGAGGACGGTCACGCGGTCGCCAGTCGGTGGCGACAGGGCCTGCGGCGTGTCAGCCAGCTCGTGGTTACCGACCCCGTAGGTGATCGGCTGGACCTCGCCGTCGAGAAAGAGGTTCCGCGCGCCGACCACGGCCAGTCCATCGTCGACCAGCGTCGGTCGCTGGAGGTCGTACTCGGCGGCGAACCGCCCGAGTGAGAGCGATAGCGCGATCTCGCTGACCGCCTCAACTGCCGCTTCCACGTCTCCCTCGGCGGTTTCGATCCGGCTTCGTAGCTCCTCGATAACCGTCGCCTCACGCTCTTCGACCTCACTTTCGAGATCTGCGACCAGCTCCCGGAGCGTTGCGCTCACGAAGTCCGCGGCGTCGACCGCCTCGTCGGGGGCGGCCGACCGGATCGTGTTGTGTGGGATGTCGGTCTCGTTGGCAACGTGGTCGACGACGCCGCTCTGGAAGGCCTGCATATCCCGAACCCCACCGTCGCGGACAGTGTCGATGATGTCGAAGGCGGCGTTGTTGAGCTCACGTGCCGCATCGCGTTGGTCGCGGAGGCGGTCGAGTTCGTCGTCGGCGTCCTCGACCACGCGCGGTCCGTCCGACGACTCGCGGATGTAGCCCAGTGCGCCCGCGGCCTCGGTGAGTGCGGCCTCGTCGACCGCGCCGAGAGCCTCGAAGGTCGATCCCCCGAGGCCGACAGCACGGAGTTCGAGAGCCGTCTCGACGGCGGCGCGGTCGGTGCCACCAGCCTCGTCGTACTCTTCGAAGGCATTGAGGACGCGCTCGCGGTCGTCGTCGGTGAGGTCGGTCCAGGCGGCTTTGGCCGCCAGGACGTCGTCGAGTCTGCTCTTGATGGCCTCGCGGTCGGTCAGCGGTGTCATGACGCGAATCCGGTCGGCGGCGTGGTTGGCGACCGCGTAGCTGCTGGCCAGCGTGAGTAGTTCGTCGTAGACACTCCTGGTGTCGCTCGTTCCGAGTACGTCGATTCCGGCCGTTCCGTTGGCCCGACGGAGGATTCTGACCGCCCGGCCGCGGGGAACGCCAGCCGCCGCCAGCGTGCGGATATCCGCGCTCTCGATGGCGTCGATGGCCGCCGACTCGCCGATCGACTCCCGGAGCAGCTCGGCGGTCTTCGGTCCCACACCCCAGTAGGCTTCCAGTCGCATACGCCAGCCTCGACAGCCGCGCGTATAGTGATTGTTGTTGATAGACCGCGTCAGCAGAAATACCGATGTTTAACATAGTCTTGGCCGTAGTGGCCCTATGGGCAATCTACGACGACGGCTGGTTTTGACGGCCATCATCGGGGTCGTTGGAGCGGCGCTCGGTATCGGTGGCGCTGGCCACGCCTATCTCCGGAAGTGGCGGCGATCGATTCTCTGGTTTCTGGTCTCGATGGGCTCGTTTCTCGCACTTGTGTCGGTCTACGTCCCCAACCTGGAGGCGGTCGACCCCTACGATATCACGACTTTTCCCCCTGAAGTAGTCACCCCGCTGGTCGTGATTCTCGGCTTTAGCGTGGTCGACGCTCTGCTGGTGGCGTTCCTCGATCAGCGCGAAGCCGAGATGGCTCCTGGAGTCGGCAGTGATGACTCCGAGGCTGACAACGGGGTTTCGTGTCCTCACTGCGGCCGGTCGACCGATCCCGAACTCGACTTCTGTACGTGGTGTACCGAATCGCTCCAGGTACCGGAGAATCAGGACGCCAACTGAACCTCTGCCGACCGAGGACGTTCTTATTTGTCGACGCGCACACACAACTCCAGTGTTAGCGCTGCGCCATCTGCGAGGGCCGCCACGAGATCACGATCGACACTCTCGGCGGCACCGTCGGCTCCAACCATGATGGTTCGGTCGTCGACGTAGTCGCTCGTCCGGCCGACGGCGCTGCGGTCGCCCTCGTAGGTGAGATCGGGATGGCCGCGACCCGTGATAGTGTGGGTGTGGTCGTCGGTCGACAGGGTGGCGGTGATCGTGGCGTCGTGGGATTGGGCCGCGTCGACGAATTTGTCGGCGAAATCGGCGGGCGTGCGGTCGGCCTCGATGGCGAGAATACAGTCGCCCGCGGGGGTGAGCCAGTCGTCACTGGTGACCTCGAAGGTGCTGGCGTGGGTCGACTGGACGTTCTCGTGCCCGCGTGCGCGAATGACTTCGGTGTGTTCCATACCATGTCTCTCCCAGCGGGCCAAAAAGGACAATCGATCCTGGAGTCCGACCGGTCGACACACACGATCGTTTATATATTGGTACAGTCTGTGTGAATCAGTCGCATACGCCGAAATCGAGCGGTATGGTAGCTCTTTCCACAGTCACTGTCACCGAAGTATTTATATTGGGGCCCCCGGTATGTACGGGTACCAGAACGCCTCCGGCGCTGGTGGCATCGCACGCAGAATGATCGGGAACTCTTATCCACGGTCGGTCGCACAGTGGCAGGCCACTGCCATGTCCGGAGCAACAATGGTACCGAG